>Ga0209337_1000192_pt1 | contig 48840 bp, 33 predicted proteins | sample LinPmetageLP53_FD_184044 | JGI IMG/M metagenome (GOLD analysis project Ga0209337, IMG submission 184044) | Marine viral communities from the Pacific Ocean - LP-53 (SPAdes) (version 2) | ecosystem: Environmental > Aquatic > Marine > Oceanic | place: Pacific Ocean | collected 2010-02-08
CGGTTCAGGTGGTACAGGAACATATTTTTACTTAAATGGTGGCTTGAGCTCACCTTATACTATATTTCCAGATGGTTCTCACATAGGTTTGGGAACCAGTATTGATTTAGCTATTTATCACGATGGCTCTAATAGTTATTTAAGCCAAAACGGCACAGGTAATTTAATCATACAGCAAGCAGTAGCTGATGCAGATCTTATTCTTAGGGCAGACGATGGTTCTGGAAGTGCAACTGCTTATCTAACTTTGGATGGTAGTGTGGCTAAAACAGCAGTGTCTAGACCATTATTATTTGCAGACAATATATCAGCTGAATATGGTACTGACACAGATATGATTATGTATTCTAGTGGTAGTCATGGATATATAGAAAACTACACAGGTGATTTAAAAATTGTACAGAATACTGATAATTCTCGTATTCGTTTTGAAGCTGATAACGGGGCTGGAAGTGTTACTTCTTATTTTGATATAGATGGTAGCGCCGCTACCCACAATGGTTCTGCAACTACAAGCACGTGGACTAAATGGCATGATAATTCTAGAATTTCTTTTGGTGACGGATATGACACACAAGTATACCACGATGGTACTAACACTAATTTCTATCATCAAACTGGTAATTTAATATTCAAGCAGGCTGAAACTGATGCTGATATGATTTTCCAAGCTGATGACGGTTCTGGTGGTTTAGCGACTTATTTAACGCTAGATGGTAGTGCTGGGTACACAACGGTACAAAAACAAATGAATTTTGGCGATGGCGTTGTGTTAGCTTTAGGAGCTAGTCTTGATTTACAATTATTTCACGAATCTGACAACTCTTTTATGTCTAATTACATAGGAGATTTAACTATTACAAACTATCATAACGACAAAGACATAATATTTAGAACTGATGATGGTAGTGGTGGAGTAACAGAATATTTTAGATTAGATGGTAGCAACGCTGGTTTTACTACATTCCCTGATAGTACTCATTTGGCAATTGGAACAGATAGAGATTTTAGAATGTCACACGATGGAACAGACACAAATCTTTGGGGTGTTACAGGGGATATAATTTTTACTAACTATGCCGATGACAAAGACATTGTCTTTCGATCAGATGATGGATCAGGTGGTGTAGCAGAGTATTTTAGATTAGATGGTAGTGAAACAGTTACTGAGTTTGTTCAAAACATTAAGCTACCCGATCACGTTAGAATTCTTATGGGTACTGGTTCTGATTTTCAAATACTTCACAACGGTAGCAATGCCTTTGTTCATAACACTGTAGGAACATTAGAAATAAGAAATTACGCTGCTGATGGTGATATAACTTTTATGTCTGATGATATGTCTGGTGGGGAAACAGAGTATTTTAGATTAGACGGTGCGTTAGGATATATGGTTGCTAGCAAACACATTTTACTTGATGACGATGTAAAGTTAAGAGTTGGTAGTTCTGCTGATTTAGAAATACTCCACAATGGTACAAATTCAGTAATATCAAACGCAGTGGGTGATTTATATATTAGTAATCATGCGGACAATAAAGATATAGTATTTGAATGTGATAATGGTTCAGGTGGTAGTACAGCTTACTTAACTTTAGATGGTGGCTATGCATCACCACAAATTATTGTACCTGACAACGTTGCTTTTAACGTCGGTAGTGGGCTTGATTTTAACATAATACATAATGGTAGTAACACTACATTAACAAATAACATTGGTGATTTAACAATATTAAACAACACTGATGACGGTGATATAAATTTCCTCTCCGATGATGGCTCAGGAGGTACAGCTACATATGTTAGAGTTGATGGTAGTGCAGTTGAAACTAGATTTTTAAAATCAACACGACATTTTGATGATGTAGGAGCATATTTTGGAGATTCTGCAGACCTTCAGATATATCACAATGGTAGCAATAGTTATATTACTGACCAAGGTACTGGTAACTTATTTATTGAGGGATCAAATCACATATACTTTAGAAGTGCTGATCAAGGAGAGTATTACGCTCAATTTAATGATGATGGCGCGTGTAAGCTTTACTACGATAACGTTGTTAAGTTTGAAACAACATCTGCTGGTGTTACTGTTACTGGGGCTTTAACAGCTAGTGGTAATATAAATGCTAATGGTAATATAGTTGGTGATGATAGTACTAATATAACTAATATAGCGGGTATTGAGTGTGACACCGTTGCGTGTGATGCTGATAATTCAACTATTATGCAACTAGGTGCTACAGCTATAAACTTTTTAATTGCAGATAATGATGTATTAGATTTAACTGAAAATAACACAATTGTATACAACACTTTAAGTGTAGCTCAAGATATAGTTCACACGGGTGATGTTAATAATAAAATAGCTTTTACTACAGATACACAAACATTTACTTGTGATGGTAACGATTCTTTAATTATCCGTGGTAATGCTGTAACTGATGCGCCGTTGTTTGAAATTAATGGTGCTGGTGCTGGTAACTCATTAAACATAGGTTTATTAATGAAAGGGACTGTGCATGGTAATCCTATAAAACTAAAAATGCAAGCTGAAAATGCCGGTGGTACTAACACGGGTGCTGGTATATTATCTTACGAGCCAGATGCTGATGAGTTTAACATTGGTCAAAGTACTACTCACAATAGTATGGCTATATCTATTGATAATAGTGAGAATGTTACAATAGATAAACGCAAGTTTACAAAAACAAGTAACACTGATGCAGACTTTAGTGGAGATGTAGTTTATTTTGGAAGTACAACATCAATGACAGCAGGTAAAATATATCACTATAAATCAAATGGTACTTGGGAGTTAGTTGACGCTGACGCAGCTTCTACATGTGATGGGTTATTAGGTGTTGCTTTAGGTGCTGCATCAGATACTAACGGTATGTTATTAAGAGGTATGGTAACTTTAGGCCACGATCCAGGAGCTGTAGGTGACGTGCTTTTTGCATCAACTACGCCTGGATTAGCTACAGCAACCGCTCCTTCTGGTAGTGGTGATATAGTAAGAGTTATAGGATATTGTATAGACGCAAGTAATGGTCAAATATGGTTTAACCCAGATGGTACATTTGTTGAGGTTGCGTAATGGGTACTTTAGCAGTAAATAGAAAAGGTTTTATAACAGGTGCTCAAGCCGGCAGTTATACAGATGGGCATGGAGCTACAACTGGAACAGCTACTGATAGTGCTACAGGTAATCAAGCTCTTGCAATACAATATCTTTTTTCAACAGGTAGAGGTAGTGCAATACATAGGTTTACAAGAACTTTTTTACATTTTAACACTCAAGGTTTATCAGCAGGTTCAAGTTTTATATTACAAATAACTGGTAACAGTAGTGCTGAAGGTAATGTTATAGCTGTAAAACATACTGCAGGTAATAGTAGTGGTGGTGAGCTTGCAAACGATGACTTTAACAATATAGATCGTACTGTTCCATATAGTGCATCAACAGCTTGGAGTTCAAGCTCACAAGTATCAATAAGTTTAAATGCAGTAGCAATACAACAAATTATAAGTGAAGATAATTTTAATATAGCTTTAATTGGTATAGAAGATTTTAACGCAGAGGAAGAAAATCCTTTAGAAGCGGCTGGAGATATAACTAGAGGTGTAGCATTTAGTAGTACAATACAGTTATCATACACAGATGCTGCTAGTGGATATACACATAAAATAAATGGCGTAGCTGCAGCCAGCATAGGTAAAGTAAATACCGTTGCAACAGCCAGCTTAGGAAAAATAAACACAGTAGATTAACATTAAATAATTAAATAATAAAATAATAAAAAAATGGCATTAACAGGAAAACTAGTATATAAAGGACTAGACATAAATAACGCACACTTAAAAGTGATGCAAATAAATCATAGAGCTGTAGATACTTCTACAACTGCTGAAGATGGAAAAGTAACTTGGAGTAAAACAAACTATGCTGATTATTCAGCTAGAGTATATAAAGATGCTGCTGCTTACGCTGCAAACCCAGACGCTGCAATATATACTATATCTGGTACATTTACACCATCAGTTGCAAACGGAGCAAACTTAAATATCGTAAAACAAACTTACGTACATTTAAAAACGCTAGCTGATTACGACGAGTTAACAGACGTATAAGTGATAAGAGAACATATACATAAGAATGTAGCAGGTACTGCCGCTACAATTATAACAAATAGGTATGATAATAATAATGACTATGATGTTTTTAGTTTGATTTTATGTAATACTAATACAGACTCTTCTGTGTATGTAGATTTATATTTACAAAAGCCTCTAGCAACTGCAAATTTTGTAGGTAGAAGTGGTGATTGGAACGCAGTAGTTCCTAGTTATCAGACTATCTATATAATAAAAGATCTAGAGATTACACCTAACAATACGTTAGTTTTAGAAAAAGAAGAGATTGAATTTGATTCTACACGGTATGATTTTTATATACAATTAAATGCATCTGACAGTGAAGTTGATTTAATCTTAAACAAACAAATAAATTAAAATAAAGATATGATAAAGAAATTACTTTCAGCAGGTGCAGGTGAACTAATAAAAAGTGTTGGTGGTGTATTAGATAATTTAACTACAACAAAAGAAGAAAAGCTAGCAGCCGAGCTTAAAATTAAAGACATGATAATGGGTTATGAAGCTGAGATGCAGAAGCAAGTAACAGAAAGATGGAAAGTAGATATGAATTCAGATTCATGGTTAAGTAAAAACATAAGACCATTAGTTTTAGTTTTTTTAGTTGTAGCAACAGTGTTATTAATATTTATAGATGCTGGAACTATAAGTTTTAAAGTAGAAGACAAGTGGACTGATTTATTACAACTAGTATTAATTACAGTGATTGGAGCTTATTTTGGAGGGCGTTCACTAGAAAAAGTAAAAAAATAATGACATTAAACGAAATAGCTTATAACTTGCTAAACTTAGTAAGAGGTGGTAGATCTAACCATGATGAGCATATATCATTAGATCAAATTAAATTTAACGTTAAACATTATAGAGCAATGTTTATTAGGAGAGACTATGCTAGAAATGGTTTTGTTAGTAGGCACATAGAACAAGACCTTGGATGTATTAAACTTCAAAGAGTAGATGCAACCAAATGTTGTAGTTTACCTTCAGAGTGTATTGTATCTAGAGGTGAAGATCTTATACCTACAACTGTAAGATTTAATAACCAAGAAGCTATTACGTATGTAGGAGATGTTACAGGAACTGGTACTATACCGGTAGTTGATTCTAACACAATACAATTCCTTGCATTTGATAAGTACACAAATAAAAAGTATAAAGCTTACATGATTGAAAATTATTTGTACATTTACAATGCAGAGGGGTTAGAGTATATTAACATTAGAGGAATATTTGAAGACCCAGAAGCTGTATCTAAATTTGGAGATTGTGGTGGAGCAAAATGTTATGATGATAGTGCTACCGTTTTTCCTATTCCTATGGACATGCTCAATGCAATTAACAAAGGCATTTTAAGCGGAGAGTTATCATTACTAGCTAGTACTAAAAGTGATACAACAAATGATCGTATGCAAGATGTACAACAAGCACAACCTAAAAAATAAACAATTAATATAAAATAATAAAAATGGCAAAGCAAGGATTGTATGCAAACATACACAAAAAAAGAGCAAGGATAAAAGCTGGCTCAGGAGAGAAAATGAGAAAGCCTAACAGTAAAGGTGCACCAACTGCAGCTAATTTTAAAAGGTCAGCTGAAACTGCTAAAGCAGAAATGGGAGGAACTATGAATAATTTAAATAATACTAAAATGAACTTAAAAAAGAAAAAAATGAAAGATGGAGGTAAATTTGGAATGTTAAGCGTAAAAGCTGGATATGACAATAACCCTAATGCTACAGCTGCTGATAGAATAGTTGGAGCTAAAAAAAGTAAAAACAAAATGGGAGGTAAGAAAAAAATGTACGGAGGATCTGCAATGAAGCCTAAGAAAAAAGGTATGGGTGGAAAGATGATGAAGTATAAAAAAGGAGGATTTACTTTAGAACCTAAGACACCAAACTTGGACGACTTATAGAATGAACTATACTCTTAAGCATATATATGAAGACTATCAAGATTATTATAATGATGATCTTGACAAGTCTTTACATACAAATATAGTACAAGAGTTTAACATTCTGATCATGGAACATATTCTAGATGGAAAGGAATTCAATATGGGGAATAACCTTTCTACACTTTCTATAATTAGAAGAGATAGAGATCCAAGATCACCTAGATTAGATTGGGGAGAGAGCAACAAATATAAAAAAGAACTCCTAGAAGAAGGTCAATTGTTATATAACTCGGAAACGGGTAAAGGAGTAAAGTGGCATATCTATCATACTGATGAGTTTTATTGCAAATACTATTGGAGGAAAGGTAAATGCAAGATACCAAACAAATCAGTATATAGATTTGACACTACTCGTGGCGTAAAAGGAAATAAAGAAAAGTTAATCAGTCTTTTAAAACAAGATGATTTAGCTTATTTAAAATTTAAAAAGCACTAACATGGCAGTATATAAAACAAAATCTAGCAAAACTATAATAAGAAAAATATTCAGGGATTTAAAACCTGCAGATGATAATTGGATTGATGATGCTATTGAATGGATAGGCGAGGCATTAGAGCACATAGGTGCTTCTACACAATTGCTACACAAACAATGTGTATTAGATGTAAAAAATCATAAAGTATTATTACCTACAGATTTATATTACATTAATCAAGTAGCAATTAACAACTCAGTATCACCTATATCTTCTAAAGAACTAGATACTTTAATAGATAAAGTAAAAGAATTAAAAGCTGAGATAGCAGATGCACAAGCAAATGGATTAGAATACTCAAGTACAACTTCTATACTACATGAGATTAATAGTAGAATAGTAGTATTAGAAAATGTATTTTTTAAAAATAGTAATCATATGCAACCACTACAATATGGAGCAAGTAATTTTCATAGGAGTATGCATTGTGAGGGCTGTGTAAATGAGAATGTAAACTACGAAGACACATACATAATAGATAATGATTACATAAAAACATCATTTGAAAGTGGTAAAATCTGTTTAAGCTATAAAGCATTTCCTACAGATGAAGATTGTTTCCCTCTAGTACCAGACGATATAAGCTACTCTGAGGCATTGTTTTGGTATATATATAAAAAGATTTTATTATCTAAACCAGATTTTAAGAACAATGGTATTAATTATGGGACCGCAGAACAGCAGTGGAAGTACTACTGTACGCAAGCTAGGAATGCTGCAAACTATCCAGACATTGACAGGTATGAATCTTACATGAATCAGTGGGTAAGAATGATACCTAATATTAATAGACACGATGTAGGGTTTGAACAATTAAATAATAGAGAAGACTTACATAGAAGCTAATGGATAAAAGATTTATAAAAGGTTTATTTAAAGACACTGCGCATATTGACCAGCCGGAAGGAACTTGGAGATATGCTAAGAATGCTGTTATTAATAACAAAAAAGGATCTCTTTCTAATGAAGGGGGTACAGAACTTGCGGGACACTTAGGAGAAGCTTTAGTAACAGGCGCTCAAAATGATAAGGTGTTAGGTAAGATAGAAGTTAATGATAATAAAGTAATACTTTTTGTAAAAAATGTTGTAAGCAATACTGGAAGAAGTGAGATAGGTGTATGGGAAAATAATAAATATACAATATTATATAATCCTAATCCACCTCTAGATTTAAATTTCCAAGAATCAAATCCAATACAAGGTACATTTAAGATAGATGCTAAAGGAGATCTTGTAGTATACTTTACAGATGATTTAAATCCACCTAGAGCATTTAATGTAGATAGACAGATAAGAGAAAGTGGTACAAACGTAGGTAAGTTATATGGGTTTACACCTAACAATATAGAACTATTAAACCTATTTCCACATGCAGGATCTGTACCACACGTAGAACTAGAAGATCTTATTACACACCAAGCGTCTATACTAGAAGGTGGAGGACTATTAACAGCTGTTTACTATTTAGCTTTAGCATATGTAGATGATGATTACGTAGCCACTAACTTTGTAACTGTTTCAAATCCTATATCTATTGTAGAAGAGTTTGATTTTACAACTCCTACAAATAAAAAAGACGGGGCTAAAGAAGGTAGTCAAACTACTAAAGCAATTAAATGGGCTATTACTAATTTAAATACAGATTACAAATATCTTAAGCCTGTAGTAATTAGAAAGATGGGGGATGCAACTGAAGGATTTAAATTAAATGATATAGAAGTTACAACAAATAATACTACTGTAACTTTTAGTGGTATAGAAGGAACAAGTCCTGCATCTGTAGAAGATGTAATTATAGATACAATATCATATGAAAAAGCTAAAACAATACAACAATTAGATAATGTATTGTATTTAGGTAATTTAACTAGTGGTCAAGATTTAGGGTTTCAAAAGTATGCTAACAATATTAAGTTACATTCTGTTACTAAAACAATAGAAAACTTTGATGAGTACTATGCTACAGTAGATGGTCTTAATACTGGGTTTGCTAGATCAAGAGTAAACGAGTTTAATGGTGCAGTACAAAATGTAGACAACACTAAATCTTACAGATACCAACCTAATATATTTAAGTATAAAGGATACATGAGAGATGAGGTATACGCTTTCTATATAGCTTTTGTTATGAAAGATGGTAGTATGTCTTATGCTTATCATATACCAGGTAGAAAACCAATACTACCAGTTGAAACTAATTCTGCAGGTCAAGGACAAGCAGGGGATCTTTGGACTGATATAGGTAAACTAAATCCTGAGTATGCAAAAAACTTTCATTTTTTAGATAGAGTTATACTGTCTCCAGGAGCTAGTTTTAATCAACACAGACAAATGAATTATTGGGAGAATGCTACAGAAACATATCCTAACACAGAAGACTATGAAGTATATAATGGTAATACACAAGCAGCTCCTATACAAGGAGAAAAAGTTAGGCATCATCATTTTCCATCAAATAAAAACTCAAATAGAAAAAGTATTATAGGAAGTAATTGTGAAACTGCAGACGCTACTTCTGTTCCTTTGGCTCAAAAAAGCTGGGACGGAGTTGAGTTAACATTCCAATGGGATCAAGACACTGATGGCGCAGCACAAATAAATGAAAGTACTTGGACAAAATATAGATTTAACGATGATAAAAATGCTCCAAACTTTCCTGTTCTAGGTATAAATGGTGTTGCCGGACCATTATTTAATCCTACAGATGCGATAAATGCTTTATGGAATAGAAAAGAATTTACAGCAGACCAAAAAATGACAGTTGAAGTTGCATGGAATGTATGGTTTGAACAAGATGGTGGAACTATGGGAGATGTAAAAACAAGACTAATGACTACGTCTACAGCTCTTGGTTCAGGACCAACAGAAGTAAACTTTGACACTATAACACAGTTTGGTACTGGAAATTGTGGGTCAACTAGACTTGATTTTAACAGGCAAACTACTCTAGTAACAATAGATTTAGAACCTGGAGAAAAAATTTGGCTAGAAACAATGGAAATATCGTCGGGTAATGATCATTGTTTTCAAGCAAATCATCAGTCAACTAGTGGTAAATCTCAGATTGATTGCTCTCCTGGTCTGGATAATCATTATGGTATAGACTGTTTTAATAATAGTCCAGAGATGAATTGTAAAAGTTGGATAGCATTTAGTATTAGTTCTCAAGCTCAAGCAATTCCAAACAATGAATATTCTGATGCTAAAATTTCACATGATGTAGATATTTTAGGAATACAACTATCAGACATTAAAATACCAGAAGAGATAGCAAACAAAGTACAAGGGTTTAGGATCTATTATGCAAACAGAAACCATGCAGATAAAACTATATTAGGACAATCAATTTTAATTCCTTCTACTCAGCATAATGCACAGATAGGTATTTGTCAAGAAAGTAATAATAATACAGACGCTTTAAAAATATTAAATACTTTAAAAAATGAAAAAGAAAACTTTTGGAGTATAGACCCTTTTGGAAAAAGTATTACCAATTATCCTAAATATCCTTCTATGCAAATTGCTTCTGGTAGTACAGTTAATACAATTACAGACGATTTTGGATATAAAGTATTTAGCTTTCATGATTTTAATTTACTTAGAAGCCATAATAGTATAGCTTCTGCAACACATATAGACTTACAATATAAAGTTAGAAACTTTGCTTGGAACGGTCCTAGAATAGAGCAGGAGAAGAAAATGGTATCGTATATAGAGAATAATGTTAGTAGTCAAATAGATGAAATAGTACAAGAGTGGGGATGGGATGCAGACTTTAATTGTTATCCACAAGAAATTAAATCTTGTATTTTAATAGGTAATGAATACAGTGCAATAAATTCTAGGGAACAGCCTAGATTGTTAACTCAAAAAGCAAAAACATATTTAGCTGGTGATACTATATTTGAGGGAGAACCTTTAGGGTTTGGATCTAAACTTTTTAATGAGTTTGGTGAAAGCTCTGTAGTATTTGGATTAAAAGATAACCACGAACTTCCAGTAACTTCAGCACAAAACAGACTTTATAATACAACAGGGTGGCCACACGGAAATAGTTTTCCTGATGCAGGGCAATATGGGGTAATAGGTCAAGGACTTCCAGTATTAACAAATCCATTGCCGTGGGCAGGAACTGGAGGAGGCGTAAAAAGTCAAAACTTTGTTGCTAATTTAAAAGCATTTAAAACTGATGTATATAAATCTATTGATAGTCAAGACTTAGTGTGGACAGGGTTTGAAGTTTTAGGAGATGATTTAGAAAATTTTGTAATAAGAAATAATTCTTTACAAGGTACGGGAGATACAGTAGACATAGTTCCAGAGGGTATATTTGGAGGAGACACATACTTGTGTAGATATGGGGTTGCTACAGGATTAAAGCCTAGTAATCCAAATCAAAAGTCTAATCCAGAAAGAGCAGTAAGTTATCATATAGTAGAAAGCTCAGATAATATAAACTTTAGACATACACAAGATTCTGACAGTATGTATTTTCCAGGAACACCTGCAAGAAAATTATTAGAATATGTAGGTATTAAAGACTTTTCTAGTTTAGATAACTCTCGATATAATGATAATTATTCTGAGTTAAATATTATTAGATCTCCATTTCCATTACCTTTAAGTCAATCTTTAAGAGAAGATTTTCCTACAAGAACACATAGAAGTGCAAAAGCAGACACTACAAGTTTAATAGATAACTATAGAATATTCTTAGCTAATCAATTTAAAGACTTACCTAAGAACAGAGGAGATCTTTGGACACTGTCTTCTTTTAATAATTTAATATACTTCCACATGCAGGAAAGTTTATTTGCAGCTAAGGGTAAACAATCTCTGCAAATGAAAGATGGTAGTGAGTCTTTTGTAGGTAGTGGAGATATATTCCAACAAGAGCCTGATGAAATAATACAAACATCAGGAGGTTATGCGGGCACTAGTTCTCAGTGGGCAGCATTAACTACAAGATATGGGTATTTCTTTGTAGATAAAGAGTCTCGTAAAGTATTTTTAATGGGTCAGCAATTACAAGAGATAAGCGCTATTGGTATGGAGGCGTGGTTTAAAGATAACCTTAAGTTTGAGTTAGAAGACTATGGTCTTAAAAATGATTATGACAATCCTATATTAGGGATGGGATATACTTCTATTTGGGATCCTAAAAACAGAAGAATTATATTAACTAAAAGAGAGTTTAAACCTACACAAGCTTTTAAAGATGGTTGGAATGCATCAGTACTTAGTTTACCTTGTCAGTCTTATGCTGATGGTCTTATTAGATATAACTCAAATAAAAAAGTATATCAAATATGGGGACAAACTATGAGTTCAGGCCCTACTAATTGTGCATGGACAGATTTAGAATTTAGTTGTACTTCAGGATACTTTGATTGTGTAGGATGGACTATATCATATACACCAGAAGCAAATACTTGGACTAGTTTTCATGACTATATACCATATATATATTTTAATACTTCTACAGATTTTTATTCTTTAACTGATAAATATGCTAGACCTGTAGTAGCAGCTACTAGTGGTACAACTTATGGTAATGCAGGTATATGGAAACATAACTCAGAAACAAACAGAGGTATACTTTATCAAGAGAATACTGCAAACACAATGTTAAATAATGATTGGATAAACTTAGTAAACTATTATTTATTTGAAGTAGAGTTTATACATAATGAAGTTAAATCAACTGATACTTTAATTTCTAATTTAAGTTATACTTTAGAAACATTTAATCAAAGTAATATAAGTGTTTTAGAACATGGCTTTACAGATTTCTTATTATACAACACAATGCAAGTATCAGGTACTACAGAATTAGAGTATATGATAAATACAAGAAGGGTAGGTAATAGTTGGACTATTAATAAGTTTAGAGATATGGCTGCATTAAGTACAAGTACAGATACTTATTATATGTCAGCTAATACTAACCTATTAGGAGGAACAAATACAGGAACTGTAACAACTTCTGATACAAATAACATGTTTAACGTTGATGGTATGAGCGAAACTGTAAACACATCTTATATAGATTTAAACAAATCATGGGATAAACAAAGAAAGTTTACAGATAAATGGGTAGGAATTAGACTAATATGTGATAATAAACAAAATAATTTACTAAATTTGTATTCTACATCTGTAGGTGCAAGAAAGGTACACAGATAATATGGCAAAAAAATTAAGAAAAAAGATACATAAAAAAAATAAGTACTCTGTAGGAGGTACAATGTATGATACTAATACTATACCTGTAGGACTACAAACTAAAAACTTAGTAGCAGAAGAAAGTAATCCACAAGTACTTGCAAATAAAGAAAAGGCGCTTGAGGCAGAAAAAGCATCATTAGCAACTAACGCTTCAAACGCAGTAAATACAATTGAAGAAAATCAAGAGACAGCAGATCAAAACATAGAAGCTGCAGCAGCTGCAAGTGAGGGACAAGCAGATGCTATTGTAAATACTGCAAAAACACTTGGAGATAAATTTGTAAAACCACAAGATAGAACTAATCCTTTTTCAAGTGCAGTAGAAGCTTATAAAGGAGTAAAAACAGCTAACCTAGCTGCAAAAGCTACACAATTTGATGCAAGCATAGGTATGAATGTTTTAAAAAAAGGAGCTACAGATCAATTAATAAAAAACGCACCTAAAGGAGCTTCGTTTGCATCTGATGCTATAACAGGTAAAACAATAGTTACTAGTGCATCAGGAGAAGTACTTAAACAAGGTAGTTCTATAGGAGCAGGTTTAAAAAACTTTGCAACATCAGGAGCAGGTATAGGAACTATAGCAAGTCTAGCAGGAGCAGGAGTTAGTAAAGTAGCAGATGATAAAGATGCTACCACACTGACGCTTGGAGAAGGCTCAGGTAAAGTACTGTCTGGTATTGGAACTGGGCTAGGTGCCGCAGCATTAACAGGAATGGCTTTAGGTAGTGCAGTGCCTGTTTTAGGTAATATAGTTGGAGGAGTTTTAGGAGCAGGGTATGGTTTATTTAAAGGTCTTGCTGGAAGAAATAAAGCAAGGAAACTACAAGCAGAACAACAGAAAGAAGAGGATGCTTTTGTATCAAAAACTAATACATCTACAGCAAAGAGATTTGGATCTCAACTATCTAGTGTACAAGCAGCAAAGCTAAAAGCAAAAACATTTTCTGGGTACAACCAAGGTTTTAACACATTACAAGCAAAGATGGGCGGATTAAAACTAGGAATGCCTAGATATTAAAAATATAATACAATGAAAGAAAACATACTAAATAGAATACAAAAATATTATACAGGAGGACCTCCTGATACAAGCAAAGGATTTTCTTTAGCAATGAAAGGACTTAAACCTCTTTTTACTGGGGCTGCATCTAGAAGTTTAGGCCCTCTTAGTTTAATGTTAGGAGCAGGTAAATTAAATGCAAATGAGTATAACAATTCTTCTAACCCTGTAACAATGCCTAGCGGTAATATTATGGATAATATAATGACAGCTTTACCTGAAGGATCTTCTGAAGTAAATGTAGATAGTGTTAATACAGAGCTAGGAAACATTATGAATCCTTATAAGAGACAAATGGGAGGAGTAGAACCATTACCAGGAGGAGTGATGGCCCCTATACCAGGAAGTGATGCAGTAGAGTTTGTGGGCAATAAACATGATGAATCAGGTATGGGATCAAATAGTGGTATTATGTTAGATCAACAAACAGAAGTAGAAGGAGGAGAAACTATGGATGAAGTTGTAATGAATAAAGGAGGAGCAAGAGATTATTTCTTTTCTGATCATTTAAAGAAGGGGGGTATGTCATATGCACAACACCATAAAAACATATTACAAAATGGAGGAGGACAGCAAGAGATTAACATGCTAGCAAAGCTGCAAGAGAAGGCTGCTAATAGAGATCCTAAACAAGTAGCTAAACTAGGAGGTGTAGTTAAATATGAAGAGGGAGGACTATCTGATTTAGAAAAAGCAAAACGATTAACCTTTATGCTGCAAAATAATCCTGAATATACTATAGGGGCAAACAATCTTTTAAATGAGTCTGGTGTACAACCACCTCTTCCTTTTGGTCAACGTTTTGATCTTCCAAGTAAACAAGACTTAGAATCAATTTATAGTGCATACCAAAGACAAAGACAAATTAACGAAGCAACTCCATACAATACAACTACTTATGGTCCTAATTTTTCTCCTCAAAATTTAACAGTACCTCCTAATAATATGGGATTAACTCCTATAGGAGGTAACTTTGCTCCAAATGTAAACTATGGTGGAAATAATCCATTAGATCTTGATAGACGTACGAGAGAACAAATACAACCTATAGATCTACAGCCTAGAGATCTACAGCAGATACCTAATGAAATGCCTGAACAGGAATTAGCGCAGAGTACTGATATTAATAAAGGAATACCTAAATTTATTTCTGCAGGACCAGGAAGAATGGATTACATAAAAAATCCTGATTACTTTGAGCCTTATGAACCTTCAGCTTTAAATGATGCAGGTGTTGTAGGCATGTCACAAGAAGAAGTAGATTTAGCTGGAGGCATTGACAATACTTATGATGCATATTTAGCTAGGACACAAATGTCAGGAGAAATACCAGAAGGAGGAGTATTATCTGAGAAAAAATATAACAGACAACAAAAAATAGCTGCGAGAAAATTAAATAGAAAACTAAATCCAGGCATGCCTCAAGCAGCAAAGATAGGATTAGCTGCAGCATTTATACCAACTATTGGAGCAATGCTTACTAAACAAAAAGATCTAGAAAAATTTGAATATACTCCTGGATTTGAAAGTCCTATAGTAGCAGGAAGAGTTAAAGGTCAAGTATATGATGCACCTAATCAAAATGAAGCAAGAGCTAGATTAGCTAGTGCTTATACAGGAGAACAAAGATTTTTAGATACTTCAGGAGCGGGTTCAAGTGCTTTTGCTAATAGACAAGCTTTGTTTGCTAAAAAATTACAAGCAGAAGGAACATTAGGAGCACAAGAATCTAAAGATCAAATAACAGCTGAGAACTTAACTAAAAAAAGTGCAGAACAAGCAGAAGCTAGAAATGTACAAAATGAATTAACAGCTGCAACTACAAATGCACAATTAATACAAAGAGAAGCAGACAGAAGAGCAGCAGTTGATAATGCTAATGTAACGGCAAAAAACATGAGAGAGAGTGAGAAAATTAGTAATAGAATGGCAATTTTAAATACACTAGGTCAAGGCATAGGAACAGTAATGGGAGATAAAATGGCATATGCATCACAGGAAAGAATGGCTAAAGCAATTGGTTCAGATGGTATATACCAAAGAGATATATTATCTAAGTATTTAGCAAAGCAAAATCCTAATCTGTCTCCTGACGAGATTAATCTTCTGACAATAGAAACATTAAATAACTTGCAAGCAAATAAAAAGAATTAAATGGCAAAATACGAACTACAACCTATTCAATCAATGTACAGAGACACAGGATCTGTGCAGGTTAATCAAATGAAAAGACAAGAGTTTTTAGCTAACATTCAAGCTGATAACGCTTTATCAACTTCTGTTATGAACATGGAAGCTATGGATGAAGACTTTGAAGGTATGAACTCCCTTGCAGATAAATATAATAATAACATTGCGCAGAGAGGGCAAAGAAAAGATTATGAAAATTTAGGGATGTCTATAAACAGAGATGCTATGGATTTTGTTAAAGATTATACTCCTTATAAAAAAAGTTTAGATTACTTTCAAGCTTATAAAAAAAGTCTAGAAGAAGCTTATAAAGAAGGAAAAATAACTGCAGCAACGAAAGATGGTAGACTAGCTCAATCTAGAGCTAATTATAAAGGAATTCAAACAACACCTTCAGGAACTATTGATCAAGACTCTTACTTTAAGGGAAAAGGATTTTCAAATGATGTTGATATAAATGCAGCTATTCAAAAAGAGTTTAGTGATACAGATATTAGAAAAATGGATTTAAGAGAGATAGACACTTTAGTTGATGCTAAGTTTATTAATGCATTTGATGAAAAGGCAGGAAAGATTGTTTGGAATATCCAACAAGGAAATATGACTGAAGGAATACCAGCTGCTTTAGCAAACGAGGTAGTTATGAGAGCACTAAGTAGACCTGATGTTAAAAGCACACTGGCACAGCAAGCAGAGTTAGAAACTTATGATACACAAAATCCAGAAGAAGCTCTTACTACTGTCTTTGAAAATTATTACTCTAAAATAAATGAGCTTAAGAGTAAAACAGGTTTAAGTAAAGAAGATAAAAAAGTTAATGATGCAGACATTGTTTCTTTAGAAAGGTTTGTGGGAGAGTTAGACAAGCTTTCTTCTGATCCTTTAAACGCTTTAAAGAATAATAAATATAATGAGTTACAAGAAAAAATTAGAACATCATCTATAGATAAATATGCTTATACAAATGTAACAGCTCGTAAAACATATACGTTACTTGATGCTGATGGTGTAGGAAATAAAAATAACGCAGTTCCATCTGTAATTCTGGTGGCAGGAGTTCAACCTACTTTAACAGGACAAGTAACAGGAGGCCATACTATGGAATCTATAAATTTATCAATTACTTCAAACACAGAGATTTTAGAAGAAATAAAAGAAAAATATAGCACTGAAGATGTTAAATTTGATTTAAACCTTTTATATGATGCAGATACTCCTGAAGAGATGGAAGCTTTAGTAGAAAATATGAAACTAGGAGAAGCAACAGTAGAAGGCATTGTTAATACAGCAAAACGTACTAGAGATAATATACAGTTAGCAGAGCTGAGAAAAAGAGAAGCTATGATTTCAACTCTTAATGTAGAAGGAGAAGAAACTTATAATCAAGCATTGTCTAGATTGTATGTTGAAGAGAGTGGAGGACGAAACAACGGAAGTCTTCCTACTGGATTCCAATCAGAAAAGTTTGGACCAGATCAAGTGTTTGGAAAAAGGGGTCCTAAGTATGAAGAGATAAAAGACGGTTTAATATCTTTAGGTGAAATACCACAAGGATCTACTATTGTAGATGCTTTAGATTACTTACAAGCAAGTCAACAAATTCAATCTGCTGAAGGCTATAAACCTGATGCTAGTAGTGCAGCAGGTATGAATCAAGAAGTACCTATAAAGGGAGATGCATTGTTTTATGCACAAAGACCTGTAATACTAGAAAAACTATTAGGAGAAATTTATAATGCAAGAGGAGTAGCAGATGAGGTGGATATGAGCGATATATTAGAAGAAGAAGTATATTTTGAACAAATGTTAATTAGACATGCAAACAATTTAAAGACTCATGAAGAAGGGGCTGATGCAGAACTTAAAAATAATCAAATTAAATTTGATGCTTTAGTTGATACAAGTTTTGGAATGCTGGAAAAAGATGCAAAAGAAGCTCTTCATAAAGTAATAAAAACCGGACTACAAGACAACACTATGGTGTATAATGGTAATGGTGAAAAAATAAGTTTTGCACAGTACGTTGAAGAAAACTATGACCCAGCTTTTAATAACAAACAAAACTATAAAATATTACCAGATCAATCAGGACTTGTAAATGTTTCTAATCAACAAGGAGAACCAATGCTTGCAATAGGTATTCAAAATACAGGGGCTAGTGGTGAGCAAAGTGGTAAGATTGAATGGGTGTTTATAAATGCAGATCAGATGGATGTTGTTACAGGACCAGATCGTATTTCTCCTTTAAAAACATATACAAATAGTGTACGATATAAGATGATGACTTTATTCTCTAATGGTGAAGCACACAATGTTTCTAAATGGGCTCCAGATGTATTTACTAATGTTACGTTTGATTATACTTCATCAACTCCTATAGTAGTTTATACAGACGATAGTAAAACAGAAATATTAAGATCATATGCTAAAAAAGAAGGATTAGATTATCTTTCAAGTGTTGTAAAAGACAAAGGTCTAGAAAAATACATATACTAATTTATGGGAATTACTATAACAGATGATGTAAAGTTAGATAATAAAACTAATTTACCGGTTACGGCTACAAAGGTAGGGTCAGGAGGAATTACTATAACAAAAGAAGATTTAGATAAACCTATTAATCTTCAGCCTGTTAATGTAGACCCTTTTGATTCTATAAACTTTACAAACATCTATACAGATGATTTAAGTAAATACACAAAGTATAATGTTCCTACAACTAGATATTTTAATTGGGACGAACAAAGAGCTAAGAATCAAGGGACTGGAGAAAAGTGGATGCGTGGTATCGCTAAAGGTCTAGTTACAACTGTAGGAGCAGTAGCAGAAAACACATTAGGTGTATTAGCAGGGCTTGGAGAAATGGCTTTTGGTTCAGGATATTACTATGATAATTTTGTAGGAAAAACTGTAGATAAAGCTAATGACTGGATGAGGCATACTATGCCTAACTATAAAACTATAGCAGAAACAAATATGCCTACAGGTCAAAAACTAGGTACTGCTAATTTTTGGGCAGATACAGTATTAAATGGTGTAGGATATAGTATAGGATCTATTGCTACTATGTATTTAACAGGAGGTACAGGTCTTATTATGAGGGGAGCAAAAGCAGGAATGTTTGGAGTTAATACTGCAAAAGTTGCAGGAGGAATTACAAAAGCACAACAATCTAAAGGTATATTTGATATATCAAAGTATATTACAACCGGTTCACAGCTAGCGGCTCAGGGAGTAAAAGGACAAAAATGGACTAGAAGAGCACTTAATGCTGCTCAGTTTTCTGAGCTTGGATTTTATATGGCTGCAGCAGAAGCATCTGTAGAAGCAAGAGAGGCTCAAAAAACTGCCTATGCAGACTTAATGGAATTAGAAAAAGAAAGATCAGGAAGCGTATCTCCTATTCAAGAACAAGAAATATTAGCAGCTTCTTATGCTGCAGGTAATACAGATTTTATAGTACAACTACCAGTTTTAGCAGGAACTAACTTACTTATGTTTGGTAAACAAATTGTTGGATTTAAAACAGCGCTTAAACAAAACTCAGACGTAGCTCTTAATAAAGCTGTTAAGCAAGTAGTAGATAAAACAGCTGGTAAAGGTTTATTTAGAACAGCATTAGCAAGACTTGAACCAGCTGCTAGAGGAGCTGTTACAGAGGCGATACAAGAAGGGTGGCAGTTTGCAAGTAAAACAGGGGCAATAGCTTATCATACAGATAAATACTTTAATGGAGGAAATGCAGATATGAGTGCAGCTATAGTACAGGGTCTTAGCGAAACATTTGGAACACAAGAAGGATTAGAATCTATGTTAGTTGGAGCAATTGTAGGGGGAGGTGTTTCTGGTGTAAGTAGTGTAGTTCAAAAACCTTATGCACAAAGACAAAAGAATGCTCAATATTTAACTGCATTATTAGATGGTGGTTATTTAAGAAATGGTGCTAACAAACTAATGAACAGTGAAGCTGCTCTTAAAGCCTTAATAGATATGGAGGCAGCTAAACAAAGCAAAGATATAAAAGCATATAAAGATGCACAAAATAAACTTATTATATATAATGCGTTTGAAGCCTTAAGGAATGGAGGTTTTGATGTATTTATGGAAAAGCTAGAAGAAGCAAAAAACATGGAAGAAGGAGAGTTTATGAAATCCTTTGGATATGATCATAACATAGGAGAAGGAACAACTTTACAAGAACGAGAAGGTAAAACACAAGCAGAACTAGTTGATAATCTTAAAGAAAAGCTATCTAAGTTTAGTGAAATTTATGAAAATATAAATGATGCTTTTCCTAGCGCTTCATTATCAAAAGGACTTACAAGAATGAGAATGTCAGAGTCAGAAAGAGCTGCAGAAGAATCAGTATATAATGAAAGAGAAGCATTACGTGCACAGCTTATAATAGGAATGGCTGAAATTAATGATAGAAATAGTAGGCTATCTTCTATACATGAGAATATGCAAAACTTATTAGACACTACAGTTAATTTAAATAATGGTAGTGTTATGAAAGATATTTTAGCACTACCAAACTTTGGGGGTAGCGCAATAGAAGAGTATGATAAAACTGAAGAAGCTTTAAACACATTTAATAGGCTTAAGGAAATAGAACAAATGTTAATTAAAAATAAAGTAGACCCTCTAAAAATTGATGAGTTTAGCCAGCAAGCAAGAGACTATATGGCACTATTAACTCAAAATCAATCTGCTGTTGATGCTTATATTAAACTTAGTTCAAACTCTTATGCGCAAAAAGTATTTGAACAAGAAAGACAAGTAAACGAGGCAGAGGCAAAAGCAAGGAAAAAGTCTGAAGAAGATAAAAAGAATACTGAAAAAGCAGAGACTACTGATGATCTTAAAAATAATGTAAAAGACCCTCAAGGAGAATCAAAAGTAGATAAAGAAAAAAAACATAAAGATCTTGCTCGTCAAGAAGAAGAAGCAAAAAATACGTATTTAGATTTACACAAAGACACTTCTCTAGAAAACCAAATTCAGATGCTTAAGAAGACAGATACAGCTGATCTTAGTGCTGTTGAGCTTAAAGGTTTAACTTTAGCAATTGCAGAGCTAGAAAAGAAAATTAGTACTCCATCAGAAACTTTTACAGATCCAGATGCACAAAGCATAAAAGATATAATAGAGCAAGCTCCAGCAGAAAACGAAGATTCAGGCCCTGCTAAAAGAGAGGTTATTAATACTGACGAAACATCTCAATTAGACATATTTGCTCCACAGGTTGAAGTAGTAGGAGTAGATGAAGCAGGTCCAAAACCATTGTTAGGTTTAGAGCTAGCAGAAAACCCTACACTGTGGGTAGAAAATAGAAAGGTAGGAGTAGACAATGATGGTAATATAGTAGGATTAGAACCAGACACACTAGACGGTAAACCTATTATAATTAATGAAGATTTATTATTAGGAGAAGTAGCAGGAACAGAAGTAGAATTTGTAATAATAGAAAATGATTTCTTTGTAGAGAACCATAAAGGACAGCCAACAGAAACTGAGCAGATTCCTATATATGTAAAAATAGGGGACACAATAGTAGGTAAATTAAAAGCTTCTAAAAGTGAAGAAAGAAAAGCGCTAGTACAAAAAATAAGAGACAACGAACAAGTTAATATAGATAGACAGGTAGACAGAGGAACAAGAAGTAGAAGAGCTGTAAATCCAAATGTAAAAAACAAAGGTCCAGTAGCAGGTAAAAGATATTATGCAGGAGATATAGTAGAAGTTGTAAACGAGATTGATGGAGATGTTGAAGGTGGGGACTACTTTGTTTATACTAGAATTTATGAGTATGCAGAGTTTGATGAAAACGGTAAGCAAACTAAACGAGCTAAAGTAGAAGTTGAAGGATTTAAAAATAAAAAAACAGCAGAGAAGGCTGTTGCTGATCTATATGAAAAAGTAGTAAATAGTGCAGCAGAAAAAATTTCTACAGCGCAAGAATCAAAAACTGCTAAAAAAGTTACTACAAAAATATCAGAAGTATTTTCTACTAATGCAAACAATGCTGTGCTATCAGAAGCAACAAGTACTAGATATTTTTCTGATATAACAGACATAATAGGTAATGGTAATAGAAACAATGTATTGTTGTTACTTACTACTGGACAACCTGGTACGTCAGATATTGTACAATGGGAAGTGTCTCCTGTTGGAGAAGGTAAAAATCAACAAGATTTAGATAGAATAAAAAATCAAACTCAAAGAGAACAAAAAGAAGGTAGACTGGACCAAATAGCTGTTGTAGTAAGGCCTGAAAATGTACCTGGAGGAAAGCCAAGAGTTTATATATTAAGCACTGCCAACTTAGCAGAAAGTGCAAAAAACGAAGTAATAAATTTAATTAAAGAAAGAAACTACGATAAAGCAGCAGAGATTGTAGCATCAAGTCAACAAAGAACAGGTAATAATAATCCTAGCTTTTTAGAGTTTAATACTTTTGAAAACGGTGATAAGTATATGGTATATTATAGCCCTAAGCTTAGAAAACTTATACGTGTTACTGAAAGTGAAATGACAAAAGCTTTAGTTAATGGTCCTAAAATAAAAGTTAGTTTTAATACCGTTACAATAGAAAATGAAAAATATAAAAATTTGTCAAAACAAAACACTGAAGATTTAAACTTTAATTTAGAAGAAGATTTTAGATTATTTTTAAATACTAAAAAATATCATGTAGATAAAGAGCGTGCTAATAGTACTGATCCTTATACTAGTCCTGTTAATTCAAGCAATGTATATAAAGACTATCAAGAATATTTATTTAGTCAAGCAGAAGTAGGAGATAGAATATTAGGTGAAGGCCATAATGCTATTTTAACTATTGATGCAGTTAAAAAAGGAGAAAGCTTATATAATAATCCTAAAGTTACATTTGAAAGAGGCGATATAATGGGGGAAACAAAACAAGAAATTATAGATAGACTAGATTTAACCGCAATGAAAAATCAAGTAGAGCCATCTACAGAAGCTCCAGCAGTTCCTCAAAATTTTAAAGATAAATTTAATAAAAAGAAATGTAAATAATGAGTTGTAGAATAGAAAACGGCAGAGCCATATTATCTAATGGAAAAGACTCAAGCCTTTTAAAAACATTAAGAGATACTGTAGGAAACCCTACAGAAGCTGATATTATATATGAACAAACATATGGTAATGATTTTAAAACATGGTTAGGTTTTGATTTTGAAAAAAAAGATGTTTCTCAAATGGAACGATTTACATATAATCTAGATGAAAACAATGAACCTAAATTAGAAACAGCTAATGGCATTTATGCATTTGTAAAATTTGTACCAAAAAACAATACAGTAGAACAACAATTTTTTCCTGTAGCCTTAGCTGATAAGCAAAAAAATAAAGTATTAGATTTAAATAGATCTGAATCAGAAAATGCTAAAATACAATCAGAACTTATAAATACTCTTGTAGGGTTTATAAACAATGTAAAAAAAACTGTAGGAGTAAAACTAAATACAAACGATTTACTTTCTAAAGTAAAAGAACAAACATTATTAGCAGCATTTAATAATACTATATCTGTAAAAAAAGCTGAAGAATTATATCAAGTACTTACTGATGAACGTACACTTGATAATTTTGACACTTTTATAAAACAAATAAGAAAAGAAAAGATAGAATTAGCTCCTAGTTTTGATGTGTTTATAAGCGCATATGAACAATGGGAAAGTAAAGAAGACTCACTAGGAAATGTAAAAACTATAGGAACTAGACAACTATTAAAAGAAAGTTTGTCTAGATACAATATGAGATTAAAAGATGGAACATCTCTACTAGAAGAAATAGATGACGAATATGTAAGAATATTTAACAGGTCTAGGTTAGAAGACAATCCAGAAGACAAACTATCTTCTCAAGCAAAAGCAATTATAAGCAGTATTGTAGTAGGTGAAAACAGTTTAGGCTATCCAGAAACATTACCTACAGATAGAGTGTATGCTATTGTAGCAGAAGCAGCAGTAAGTCAACCAGACTTTGATGAGATGATTTCTAGACTAGATTATCTTTCTGCTTATAAACCAGAAGTAAAAGCAATTGTAAATAGACTTTTATCTTTAAATTCTTCTGAAAAAGCCGCTATATTTTCTGCATTTAAAAGCACATACAATGAATTTGTGTTAATGAAAGAAGAAAATAATAATGGTCAATACACTTATAAAATTATAAATTCTAATCAAAGTGCTGTTGCAAGCAAAACAAAACAAGAGTTTAAAGATAACTCAGTAGAATACAGTACAATAAAAAATCCAAGAGCTGTTTATATAGATACAAATAATGAACTTTCTGTTAAACCAGAAAAATTAAAAATTATTAGACAAGCTTGGGATGTTGTTAAAACAGCTCAATATGCAGATCAGTGGAGTGAGCAACAACTAGATGCTTTAGGTGTTTATATTTGGGAACTAGGAATGAATTATGGTCCTACACTAGAAAGCACACAAGAAAACATAAAACAATATTACATAAACGGTAATGAGTCTAGAGTAAAAGGAGGAGACTTATTTGGTAACTTTGTATTTGGACCTAATCAAGGCTTTGAAAGATTTATTAAACTATTAGAAACTAAACCCTCACAAAATTTTCATAATTTAGAAGGAACTTTAATAAAGAAAATATCAGATCTTTCAATACTATTTGATAGTAAGCCTTTTGGTACTTTTATTAGCGCTACAAACAAACAATACTACCCTATAAATTTACCAACATCTTTAGATGAAATGGTAGAGTTGTTTAATGATCCTAAACAAACGTTTAAAAGAAAACAATTTATAGAGTCTTTAAAAACAGACCCTATGTTTAAACCGGGTCCAGGTAGACAATATCAATCACTACTACTTACAATGCTTGATGTTGCTCCAGGAGAAGCTAAACAAAACTTTATAAATTATACATTAGATTCTTATAAAAGCAGTAAACGAGATGCGGTAGATTATTCTAGTCAAAACGATAAAACATCTTTACTAGGAAGACTAGTAGGATATGTAAATGATCGTAACAAGAATTTTTCTTTAGTAGCAAATCATATTCAAGCAGATCGTAAACGATTAGGATATGTACAAGTCCCTAAATTAAATTCTAAAGGTATAGCAAATGCAGGTAAATTTGGAATGCAAGGAATAAATAGAAGAGAAATTATAGAAGGACTTATAATACAAGATTTAGCTAGAATGCATCAAGCTAGAGAACTTATAAGAAGCAAAGACACGTCTAAATTTATAGAAGGTTATCATTATAAAAAAGGATCTAATAAATATGCACAAGACGGATCAGTATTTACTATGCCTCAAATATATCGTCTTGAAGACACAGATTTAAATGGAGAGTATATGTCTGATTTAGTTTCAGATTTTGTTAGTGGTCAAAACTTTACAAAAAAAGATTTATTTATAAAACTTTTAAATGACAAAGTTAACCAAGTTGAAAAACAGCTAACAGAATTTGAGGCAGAGTTAACAAGCGCTTTAAAAGATCCTGAGCTATCTAGAGTTGTACCAAAAGAAAGAGACAAATTTATTAAAGACTTTATATTTCATGAGTTTGTAATGAGAATAGAAATAACTAAACTTATAAGAAGTGGATATTCTTTTGCAAAAGATGATTCTGATTTTTATAAACGTATGGGTCTTTTAAATACGCCAGGAGTTAAATTAAGTATACAAGGATTTGATTTAAATAATGAAGACTTTGGTATGATGCCACAATATAATGCATTAGTAATTAAAGATTTTGATTTCCAAGACACAGAAAGAGCGATACAAGTTGTAGAAAATTTAAAAGCTAATGGACTTTCAGATAAAATTGCTAATCAATATTTACCAGACTCTGAGTTAAATAAAGATGGAGTTAATAAATCAGATGCACAATCTTTTATTAGTATAGATATGTACCGCGGGATCATGCAGGGCATGGGTCAATGGGACATGAAGTTAGATGAAGATGCATATAAAGTATATGCAGCTGGAGGAGGATATAATAGACCGGTTGTTCCTTTAAAGCCATACCATGAACAAAATACTGTAAAGAATGGTCTTAGTACTATGCATATGGATAAGAATTCTTATACTGTAGTTACACCAGAGTTAGCTGTAAACTTTCCATATTTAGAAAAGATGCTTATTGCAATGCGTGGTAAACCGGGTTCAGCACCAATACATGTAGTACACACAGAAAGCGCTACTAAAGGAGCAAGAGTTAATGTCCAAGACTTTCAAGCAACATCTGATCTAGATGTTAGCAACCCAATGGTAATGGATTCTAGTAAACTTAGATTTCCACAAATAATACCTGTAGATAAAAAAAATACTGTAACATTTAATAGGCAGCTTAGAAAAAATCTTATTACTAATGTTGTAAAAGAGGGTGAGTATAATATAGGGGGAAAAATAATGAGAGGTTTTGAAGTACAAGAATTGTTTGGTTCTGCTATTGCAGATAATATAAAAGAAGATACCGCAAGAATATTAAATGAATTAGGTATAAGTAAATACACTAGTATAAAAAATAAAGCTAGTATAGAACATAAAGAAGCTAAGTTAGAACTTTTACAAAAACTTAGAAGTAGAATAGAAAAAGAAGTAGAACAAAGAGACTTACCCCAAAACTACTTAGATGGATTAGATATAATACCTGATGGATTTTATAATTATAAATTTAGAATACCATTAAGTTTTCCAAACTTTGAAGCTAAATTTCAAACAATAGTATCAGGTGTATTTAATAAAGAAATATACCAGCAAAAACTAAAAGGAACAGAAACAGTACAAATAGCAGAACTAGGAGGCCATGTTACTAGCGGAGAACTAAGAATGTATGATGGACAAAATGGAGGATCTGAAGTAAGAATAAAAGCTAGTATTCTTGGATTTACAGCAGAAGAAATAGAAGGTAAAAACGCTTCAGAATTTGAAGGAGATCCTAGATTAGAGTTTATAGGGTATCGTATACCGCAACAAGGTAAAAGTTCTGCAATGGTATTTAAAGTTGTTGACTTTTTACCTGAATCTTATGAAAAAGCAATTATGGTACCAGGAGGAATTACAGTACAAATGGGAGCTGATTTTGATATAGATAAACTAAACCTTATATTTAAAGAAACAGGCAAACTTACTCCTAGACAAAAAAGAAATAATACTATATATAATGTATTTAAAGGAATAATACTAGATAAAAAACATTTAGAAGAAGTTATGACTCCTGTAGATAATAGAGACTTAAAAAGATTAGCGCCTATTGTTGGACAAGCAGATACTAGTATAAATTACAATAACCCTATGTCTGAAATAAGAATGGAAAATAGACAAAAAATGGGTATAGCAGGTAGAGGATTACATTCGAATACTATTGCAGGTAGAAATGTAGCAGAACAACTAGGGACATTATCAATAGTTTCTGAAAACACACCTATAGTAGAAGGAGTTCCTTTAAGTTTTATAAAAACTATGGACTCACTTGGTAATTTTACTGATGGTAATATATCACAGTATTTATCAGCTGCAGTAGATGCTGCAAAAGATCCTATACAAATAGATATAAATGATAATAAATATACTATACCTGTAACTAGTGTTTTATTAAGTGTAGGAGTTCCAATAGAAACTGTAGTATATTTTTTAGCACAGCCTAAGATTAAAGCACTTATAAAAAACGCAGAAAAAGATAATATTCCAGAAAATAAATTAGTAGACAGAATACTTAAGATAAACAGAAGATTAAACGTGGGTATGACAAACATATCACTTGAAGAATTAAAAAGTGCTTTTAGAGAAAGTCAAGAAGAAACAGAACGAGATAGAGTATTAGGTGTAGCTAATATAGAGGCTGAGCAATTCCAAAGTAAAATGTTAGATAACTTTGCTTTATTACATCAAGCTGGTAAACAACTTCAAAGAGTATATAAAGTAATTACTCCTGATAATTTAGATAATGTAAATGAATTGTCTTCTATAAACGCATGGATAGATGAAGAAACCTTCTTTTTATATAATCAAAACAGTTTAATATTAGGAGCTAAAGATTATATAATTCATCAACAAAAAACTAGTCAACCTTTAAATCCTATAGGTGTAGCTTACAGAGGAATTTTTGACACAATACTAGAAAATACAAGCTTACTTGGATTTGTGCAAAACAGCGCTGCATTTAATTCTGCTAAAGAAGAAATAAAAGAAAAATTAGGGATAGGAATTTTAAGTGGTCCTCAACATAAATTTATAGATAGAGCACTTTTTAACTCTATAATGACTCAGCCTCACAGTCCATTAATAAAAAATATAGGAACTAAGGCTGGATGGTTGTCAAGAACTTATATAAAAGGTTTATATACTCCACAAAGTTTAAATAACATTGTAAATAAAACTAGACAAATTGCTATTAAATACCCTAAATTGCTTAACAATCCATTTTACAGACTATTAAGAGAAGATCCTAGTAATGCTGAAAATAGTATTGCTAGAATACAATTAGACTCTGGTATAAACATGTCTACTTCTGATAAAAATGAATTAAGTAATGGACTATTAGCTATTATAAAAGACTCTAATCCTGAAATAAGTACTTATGGTAAATATTTAGTAGCAAATCAATTTTTAACTAGTGGTTTTTCTCCTACATATGGTAGTTATATAGATTTAATACCTTCAGAAGTATTTACAACAGACATACTAAATCCGGGACAGGGATCACCTGTAGAATTTTTTACAGAAGAAATAACAGAATTAGTTAGACCAAATTACTCAGGATTTAGTAACTTTACACATGAATTTGTAAGAAACTTTGGAACAAGCAGGCCTGGAGGAAGAGATTTACTAAGAAAGGTTTCTGCAGGAAAAGCAGTAAATGGTATAGTTACTTTTCCAAATTTAGACTCATCTGTTTATGATGAACAAACTGGATACATAAACTATTTTAAATCAAAACAAGGTAATATGTATGTGTATTTAGGAGGTTCTAGCTATCAATTGCTAGCTCCTTTAGGCGTGGCAAATAAAGTTATTGAAATGGGGACTACAAATTTAGAAAGTGATAGTGTATTTATACAAAACTCTATAGCTTTATCAACAGATAATGTTCCTAATGATAGTTATGTACATATGACACCGGACATCAATACACAAATTGATAATGATGATCCACTAAAAGTTTGTCCTTAAAAAATAAATAAATGGCGTGTAAATATTATGATAAAAAAACCGGATTAGTAAATGAATTACTTACTGATCTATATGGTTATACAGATACAGTTAAAAATAAAAATGTAGAATCTGTATATAAAATACTTAAAAACCGTAGAGTAGCTACAAAAGTAAGGGGTAAAATGTATTTAACATTACCTAATGTTCAAACTAGTTTAAGAGAATTAAAAAGGATAGAAAGAAAGCATCCCGGTCTTTTTACTACCCAGTATGTAAAAATGACTCCTAAAACTATATGGTCTGAAGCAGCCCCTTTATATGAATTATTTATAAATAAAAATGTATTAGAAAACATTGTACCTGAAGGTACTACTAATACAGATCTACAAAGTAATAATCTTGTAGATATTGATCAGTACGTTAGATTTGTAGCAGGAGCTGATCCTAACACTAGAGATTACTATCAAGATGAATTAGCTAGAAGAGAAAATACTAGTAATAGTAAATTTTCTGCAATGGAAAGAGAAGAGTTAGAAAATGTTTACAGAATAGCTAACCATTTAAAAAGCTCTTTTGCTATAGCTGGTGTTACTGTTAATGTTGAGTTTGATACTAGCATAGATAACTTAGGGCAAGTAGATTCCGCTGTAGAAGGACAAAACCCTACAATAAGAATTAATCCAGAAAAAGTTAGAAAAGATACAACATACCATGAGTTTGGACATATTTATATAGATTTGTTAGGAGTTAGTGATCCTGTTGTTGCAAAAGCTATTGCAGAACTAAGAAATACAGATTTATATAAACAAGTACAAGAAACGTATCCAGAATTATATGGTGAACTATTAGATAAAGAAGTACTAGCCACAGCAATTGGATTAGAAGGAGCTAAAATTATTAGTAAAAGTCCTAATAAAATACAAAGAATACTTAATAGATTGTTTAGAGCTATAGGTAAGTTGTTTGGTATTAACCCTAGTGGTGCAGCTATACTTGCAGAAGAAATGTTTGCCAAAGAACTAAGAGCAGACAGCATGATTAATCCCTTGAGCTCTTATATACAAGCTAGTAAGGACGAAATAAGATTACAAGAACTTGTAGATAATGCAAAAGTTAGAATAAATTCAGAAATGTATAGGCTAAATCAATTGCCTGAAGAACAAGTAAGTGAAGAAGAAAGAACTGCAATGTTAAGACTGCAGAACAGTTTAAAGAAAGTAAAAAAAGTAGAAGATTTGTTTAAACTTGTAGATGCTATGGGGGCAGCAGTGGCCAGAGCAAAGAAAACATTTAAGGAAATTAAAGCATTACCCATAAAGGACAGAGGTACTACTACTAATTTAAATAAATTGTGGGCACTAAAGAAAACAACAGACAGTTTAGAAATGTTTCAAAGTATTAAAGGTTTAATGTTGTCTGTAAAAGATAAAGGCAAAGTACAAAACTTTGAAGCTTTTGAAAGATTAGAAGATAGACTACAACAAATACTAGATGAAGCCACAGTATTAGAAGGTGATTTTATGTTTGACATTATACCTATATGGGCACAATCTGTTATAGGATTATCTAATAAAAATTTACCAGGTGAAATACAAAAAATTATAGATAATGCAAAAAAGTTTAATAGAGAAGTTTTTTTAGATAAAAGAGATCTTATGTATCAAGAACTTAAAAAAAGATACAAAAAAGGAGAACTAACAGATGCTGAATTTAAAGAAAAATCAGTAGAATTAAAAATTGATCAATTAAAACAAAAAAAACTTACTGGTTATGCTGACCTTGTAAAATCTATGAGAGCTGGACATAAAGATAAGAGTAGTTATTCTTATTATTTTGATCCTATTGTTTACTCTAGTGATAGAGGAATACAATTATTAGTTAAAGTTGTACAACAAGCAAACTTAGAAGCAAATGATCTGACATTAAATTTAAAATCTAAGTTAGCTCCTATTTATGAAGAGTTTGTATTAGGTCAAAATGAGAACTCTGTAGCTGCTCTTAATGACCCTATGCTAGAAGAAATAAATATTAAAGGTATGAAAAGACTAGCATTTGTTAATCCTATAGATCAAGAGAAATATTATAAAAATTTAAGAGAATTTAAAAAAGAAATTGGTAAAAAATATGGTCAACCTAAACCTGAAGATTTTGATGGGGACATGATAATATTTAGAGAGGCATATAGAGCTTGGAGCGAAAGCAGTAGAGGTAGAGATGCTACTAGAGATCTTGTTCAGTGGACAAAAGAAAATAGTTCTGAAATAGAAGGATGGAGAGAAGAGTTAGCTATTCTAGATAAAGATTTAGAAAGAGAAAATAAAGAATTAAAAAGATTAAAACTTGCAGGTGAACAAGATACGCAGGCTTATTTAGATGGACAACAGCGTCGAGACGCAACTCTTAAGCATCGTAATAAAAATTTTAAAAATGGTGCAGCTGTAGGAGACTGGGTACAACCTAATCCTACAGTTTATCTTAATCCAAAGTATACTACAATTCAAAATAATCCTAGATTAAAAAAATATTATACTTTTATGCTACAACAGTTTCATCAAGCTCAAGATATGATAGGTAGAAAGAGAATGGATAAAAACAGTTGGGACAAATACTCATATTTAATGCCAACTTACAGAAAAGAAGATTATGATAGAGCAAAAGAAAATGGTGCTTTTAACACATTTTCAGATACAATGAAAGATAGTTTTACTATACAAGAAACTAATCATGATTACACTACTTATAATGAAAATAATAGAGATGTAGACTATGCTATCCCTGTTTACGCTACTAACAGAGTCCCATCTAAAGAAATTTCTAAAGATATTGCTACTAGTATTTATAGATTTAGACACATGGCGCACGGGTTTAAAAGTAAAAGTAAAGTTTCAGGTCAGGTTAATATCTTTAGAGACATATTAAAACATGCACCAACTTTAGAAACTACTTCTGCAGGAATAGCAGTGGTTCAAGCAGCTGCTAAAAATATGGGGATAGATATGCCTAAGCTAAAAGATGGAGAAAGCTATAATTATAAGCATGTAGATGAATGGTTAAAGTCTGTATTTTTTGGAGAAAGTAATATAAGGAAAGATTTTACAGTACTTGGTAAAACTTTTTCTGCTAATCAGGCAGTGTCTAGTATAAATGCATTTACTGCAATGAGCACATTGTCATTTAACTTATTACAAGGAGCTAACCAGTCTATTTTAGATAATATGATGATGATGCAAGAAGCGTTTGCTGGACAGTTTATGAATAAATCAGATATGGCATGGGCAAAAGGACAATATTGGGGATCAGGTATGGCTGTTACAGATATAGGTAGATTTGACCCAAAAAGTAAAATAGGAAAAGCAGTAGAATTTTTTGATGCTTTAACAGAGTTTACTGATGGTGAAGGTAATCAATTAGTAGGAGGTAAATTACGGAAGTTTGCAAGAAGTGGTAATTTATTGTTTTTACAACAAGCAGCTGAACATGAATTATCTGCCACTAGAATGCTAGCAATAATGAAAAACCTTGAAGGTACATTAAAAGATAAAACTGGTAAAGTTATAACTAATGAACAAGGTAATCCTGCTAATTTGTATGACTTACTTGTAGTAGATAAACAAACAGGTAAAATGTCTATAGATTCTAGACTTGATGAAGAGCAATCTGGATTTACTAGATTAGATTTTATTACTAAATTGCAAGGTATAGCTAGAAGAACTAACCAGATAAAAAGTAAAATGCATACCAATATGTTAAGTAGAAGATGGTATGGTAAACTATTTATGCTTTTTCGTAACTGGATGCCACCTGGAATTAGAAGAAGATACGGACATGGTGGAAGTTCTACACTACATGTAGATGAAGAAATGGGAGTACTTACACAAGGTATGTATATATCATTTTGGAATCTTATTACAGAAAGTATATCAGAGAAATCTTTTGCATATGGCAGGATGACTGAGCTAGAACAGCAAAACGTTAAAAGAACATCTGTAGAGTTAGCCTCTTTACTAGGAGCAATGGCGCTAGTAGCAGCACTAGCAAACTTAGATGATGATGAAGAGTCATGGATTAGTAATTTTGCTTTATATCAAGCTAAAAGATACCAGACAGAGATTTTACAATGGACACCTTTAGTAGGAACAAAAGAAGCATTTAGAATATTACAATCTCCTACGGCAACTACTAGGCCAATACTAAAAGGTGGTGAATTATTAGGACAACTATTAAGTGAAGTTGGATACGCTGTAGGTTTAGGAGATGCAAAAGAAATTTTTTATCAAAGAAAAACCGGTAGATTTGAGAAAGGAGACCGTAAGATAAGAAAACATTTTGAAGACTTATTACCTATATTTAGAGGTTTGCAAAAATCAAAAACTCCTCAAGAAGCATACAAGTGGTTTACCACATTAGATTAAGGGGGCTACAAAAAGGGGGCAATGCCCCCTATGTTTTACTGCATACTCATTTTTAACAAAAGTAAATAACCTATAAGGTCATTAACTGTATCCTCAGTTTGATCATTTATACCTTTGTTTTTTATACGCATGATTTTATCATCAATACGAGCACATATAGCTTCTGTAGCATCTAGCCTGCTAAATATCTGTACAGGATCTAGAGCTGTGTTACCATAAGCTTTGTTTTTACTCTTTAATAATGCTACAACCTCACTAGATACTTTGTCTAGTTTGTCTGCAAAATCATCAGAGTTCGTATTTGTTTGTACCCAAGAAGGTATTGTACATTGTACTAAAGGTTCTACATTGCTTGGATCCGTGTAAAAACAAAAATCTAACGTATCTTCAGAGCATAATTTAAGCTCTGTTTTCTTTATTTCTACAACTACATACCTAGTACCTATAACTCCTCGATGATGTCTTACATCATGTTTTCTTAATATTACAATATCATTTATATTCATAGTAGTTTTTTTAGTTTATAAATTTCAGGATCATACGTTTCTGTTTCTATATTTATTATACTTAGCAGCTCTGACTCTTCTGGCAAGTCCGCATTCAGTCGTTTCTCTAACAATTTCCTACGTTTGTCACTTTTAAATATAATCTGACCCATCTCATCTTCTATATCAGCATTATGAAAATCTAGAATGTCTAATTTATAGTCTCTAGTAAACTTAGAATATTTACCTAGTATAAATGATCTGTATTCTTTTTTATATCCTTTAGGAATATTAAAAACAAACATTACATAATTAGGGCTAGGATCATACCTACGTTTAAAGAATTCTAAACCTTTCATAATTTTCTCAAACTTAATATATCTCGTATCAGAAGACCATCTATACAGCAAAGCGATACAGTTTGTATCCTCTGGAGTACCTATAAAGCAATTTACAAAAAAAGTATTCCAAAAATATAATTTTTTATTACCAGGTAACATAGGCATTACAAATGTTGTTGCCTTTGTTCTTTTAGCAATTGATACATCATAAGCTAGTAACCGGGTATCTTCACCGATCACTGACTCTATAATGTTAACTTTATATTTTGTTTTCTTTATAGGAACCGTAAACCCTAGTTTTATATTAAGGTTATTAGGTCCTTCTAAAGCTACAATTTTATTGTCTTTTTTAATAGCTTTTAAGCAATTTACATTTCCTGTAATTCTAAATGTCAATGCATTTACAGGTTTGTATACTAAATTGTCACACTCTACTACCATAGTTCTTCTTGATTTGTAAATTCAACTTTATGTGTTATTAAATCAGGTAACTCTATACCAGTTTCTCTTAGCACATCTTCTTTAGTCTTAAGTATATATATCAACTTAAAGGTCTCTGTAAATCTATGAATTCCTTCAGAGTTTCCAAACTTTTCTATGTATTTATTTAAAACAAAAGTTGGCATTTCTGTAGGAATTACATTTTCTAACCAAGTATCAGCTGTTTTAGGACCTACTTTAGGGATCCCAGTAATACCATCTGTAGAGTCACCCATTAGTACTTGTTTCCATAAAAATGTTATTGCTTGATTCTCATCAACAGTTATAAATTCACCTTTACCATAGTTATAATTAGATACTTTGTTTTGGTATAACACATCCTTGTCAGGACTACATATAATAGTCTTCATAGGATCATGATACACTGATACTAAGTCATCTGCTTCTAGTTCTGGTATAAATGTAAATTTCCAGTGTTGTTTTAAATACTCTTTAATTGCAGGGAATATAATTGGTAATGCATCTCGTTTTCTGTTATGTTTGTAGGGTTTTGTAGTTGCTATATTATATCTAAAGCATTTACCTTGTGTTAGAAAACCGGCATAATATTTACATTCTGTTATATTTAACATTTGATTAATTCTCATGTCAATACCTGCTATTGCTTCTTCTAGTGTATCTTTTTTCATCTCATAATAGATTAAACTGTCACCATCTATCAGAGCTATTCTATCTTCTCTATTCATATTTTAAAATTTAGGGTTATCGATATAAAGGGGGTGGATATAAAAATCTAATTAAAAACAGGAAGCTCTTATACTCCCGGTTAAAGTTGGTTGGCAAAACGCCGTTCGTCCACCCCCTCATATCTTACCAATTAAACACTAGCTACAGAGCGTTTAGCTCAGCAACTTCCTTGTCACTTTGAGCTTTTTTATCAGCTCGCTCTTGGACAGCTTGGGCTCTCATATCGTCCCACTCTGCATCTGTCATAGCTGCGTAACTAGAGCTATGGTAAATAGATCCATTCACACCTACTAAGGAAGAATGAACAAAATATTGCTTACATCTAATAGCGCCATCTTCATCACAAGGCACAGCCCCGATATGCATAGGATCTACAAAGATGTTGTGAATTTCTCCACTATAAAAAGCAATATATTTTAACCCGCCGATGTGGAGCCCTTTAACGCATGACGTCGTATCATTTACGTTAACCTGGCTCCAATCAGCAAGTTTGTGAGTACAACCCACTTTGATAAAATGTTGTGGTTTTGCGTAACCATTTGGGCCCTCGCAAAAGAATGCATCACCGCTACTACCCATAATAGCTGGTTCAAACAATCTATCTTCTACGTGTTCTGGTAAACCATCACCTTCTATCTCACCAGTGTCAACATTGAACGTTCTTTTATAACGATCTTCTTGCTCACCGGTTTCTGAATTAAACTTGTGCAGCACTTCTCTAGAGACTTTATAACCATTGAGTAATCCCTCATGGGTGATTTTCATTTGGTACATTGTTGCTCTTTTGCTGGCTGCATCTTCGCTTAATCCATGATTTTCCATAAGATCTTCTTTATGTTTAGGATGCACATATTGCATATTAACAAAATTAAAGAATCTATTACAGAAATCTTCTCCATAACCTTGCTTCATCTTTCTCCACAAGATTGGATTTCTCAACCAACGTGTCCACATCTTTACTAGGGGCATAAAGTCTAACTCTTTATCTAAAGAGTCAAAAATTCTATCTACAAGCGCTTGTGGCATAGGTATAGTAGATACTACACCCTCGTGCTTAAGAAAGAACTCTCCTGTTCCTTTGTTTACATGTATATACGGACATTTGGTTTCGATTGTCTTTGTATAATCTACTATAGTTAACGTTTCAAAGGCTTTTATTACTTCATTGTAGTTTTCTATAGATGTTACATTGTTTGCTTGTTGAGCAAGCTCTTGCATTTGATCATACAGCTCTTTACTGTATTCTACTGTGAATGGATGCTCTCCATAATTACCACAGATTTTGTTTTCTATTACATTAATTGTTATCATATTATCTATTTAATTGGTTAAAAAATATACCTTATAGTATTCCAAGGTATTTTGGCTTCATGTATCTGTCTAAATTGTTTAATATATTCAGACTTCATTCCTAGTTTGTATCTTATATTTTCTCCACCATACTGAGAACGTTTAACTTCTTGCTTATCAAGAACCCATAGATCTACTTCTGTTTCTGGATGTCTTTCTAAGTTTACAACGTGCTTTTTAAAGTTATGTGTCAAGAATATACATTCTGATAAAACTTGGTCTTTGTAACTAACATAATCATTCATCATATCAAATATATACTCGTAGTCTTGTAACCAACCATCGTATACAATAATAGGACTATAATTTACATGTACATCATACCCAGCATCTATAAATGCATCAATAGCTTTTATTCTATCAATGATCTTAGAGGTACCGCGCTCATGTAAATCTGATTTATGTTGAGGCATTAGACTAAATCTAATACGTATTTTCCCTTCCGGGTTAAAATTAATTAGCATTGGGTTTACAAATTTAGTTGCAAAACTACCCATAGCTACAGGATGATCTCTAAAGAATTTAAATATTCTTTCCCAGTCATGATGTCTAGCATGCAATGCAAAATCTTCATTACAGCTAATATCATAAGTGGTAAATTCTGGATGCGTCTGATTAGGTTTGTCTACTGGTGTAAAGTATGCATGATTATTAACTTCTGTCAATATATCACCCGTGTTTACAGCAACAGACAAACCTTTATCTTTATGACGTTTCATATAACAGTAAGAACAATTATATAAACAACCATAACCAAAGCTAGGAGAAATAAAATCCGTCGACCTACCAGAGGGACGGATCTTAAAAGTTTTTCTAATGTCTTTAGTTATTAACTTTCCCATATTTCTCTAGATTTAGCTCTTAAATAAACTCTAACTTCTTTTTCAAGAGCTGAAGACATATCACAGTCTCTACTCTCAAGGCAGTCTAGTTCATCTAACAGCGGTTTAACTTCTTCTGCAAATTCTAGTATATTATCATACTTAGCTAATATAGTCAAATCAGCAGCTTTAGCATTACTAATATCTGCCAAAACAAACAGTTCTTTAGACTTTTGCGCTATCAAATCTTCGTCATCACACTCTGTCATAAACTTTTGAAATTCAAACAACTTATCCATATGTTCAAGTATAGCTGGTGCTATTTCTTTTACTCTTCTGTAATCATATTCTGAATAATTATCATTCCTCAAATCCATGAGCTCACAATAATCTTCTTGCAATGTAGGGTGTATGCATTTAAGTCCCTGCAGAAATTTAAAGTTATTTATCTTTTCTAGTTTATGCGCTGTGTAATATTTAATAAGTGAATTATCCATAGTATATGCGTTGTTATCTGTTAGTTGTAAAAATAGTTCATCAATGTGTTTGACATTTGGGTTTTGTGTAATAAACTTAACCTTATCTTGACTAACACGGATCAGCTGTGGTGTGTCCCATCCTTGCACAGGATTAACTGCCCAATCATAATACTCACCTTTACTACTACGAGTCATAAATCTAACAGGAGCATGCTCGTACCAAAATATAGGGTAATTATGAGATTCTCTTTGATGACCATTGTCAGACCAAGAAGCGCTTGGATAAACTTCTTTAAAATGTGGAACAACGTGTGTAAGTAATAAAGCAGCAGCTTTCATTTTACCTTCGTCTTCTTTAGTACAGTAGTAAATACGATTAGAACTAGACATAAGATCTTTAGCTCTAGGCTCTATCTTTTCTAAGGTTAAATTATCATCTTTTAAATGATCAAACCTAAGAGTATATGCCACCATTCTTTTCTCTATCTCACGTCGTTCTGCAGCTGAAAGATTACTAAACTTAGATTTCTCTTCGTCTTCTGCTTCTATCTCTTTACAGTCTATAATAAACTCCTCTGGTACTTCTACAATATCATAGTTTTTATACCACTCAGATTTACTAATAAAGTTTAAGATAGCAGCTCTTTTAGCAGTTACCCTAGCCTTTTCTTTTAAGAGGAACATCTGCGCATCAGTTGTACTTGCTTTAAGTATATCTTGACGATAAAATGCATCAAGATCTACTAAACTATACGTACAAACTTTATGTCTGTTTTGGTTATTGTCTTGATCTAGTTGTCTTAGATATACATCTTTATACTTACTAAACTGCTCTTCTCTAGCATAAAAATGCTTAGCATCAAAACTATGCCAGTCTTTTACATTCTCACGCTCTATGGTATTATTAATTTCTTGAGGTGTCATAAGTTTTAAGCCTTCAAACAATTTAGTTATATGACTATATTTAATTCTAGGATCAGGTCCAAACTTAGGTTTAATCTCATTTTTATCAATAATACGTGAAATTCTAGATAGTATTCTATCATCAGTATCTCCAGCTATAATAGATCTACATTTATCAATCCATTTTAGAAAGTCAGTTTCTTGTAGCTGTTTTTCTACCATTGTACTAGCTTCTTCTGCAGCTGCTTTAATTACACCTTTAATATAATTTTTAGTTGACTCATTCCATATAACTTTCTCACGAGATGGCGTAACATCTACACCCTCTTGTAATATAGTTTCAGTGCCATCTTCATTAATAACTACTTGTCTAGCTGGGCATTTGAAAGCAACACAACCATACATCTGCTCCATTTCTAATTCTTTGAAATCAATATAGCCATAGTTAATACCTGTAGAAGCTTCTTTATCTTTTACAAGAACAATATGAGGCTTACTAAAATAATAACTATCACCAACTATTATATTTTTAGAATTATAAAGTACATCAGTTTTAAAGTTAACTTTTCTCTCATATCCGTCATCTTCGTTATCAATAATTTTAAAATTAACGTTATCAAAGTACATCAGCTGCTCTTCAATAGCTTCTTCAAACTTATTTCTGTTATGGCGTTTTACACCAAACGATACAGTAGTTTGATTCTTACCACCATAACGCTCATAATATACTTTAGCACCATCACTAAAAGTAATAAATGGATTAGGTTTACCTTCTTTTACATTAAAAGCTGGTATAATAAAATCAGTTTTGTAATTATAACAATTACATTTAAACCTCATACCATTATATACAGTCTCTATAGTGTAAAAATCTACACCGGTTGATAGTGCAGCTTTTGCACCAAGACCAAAGGCACCAAAATTCTCACTAGTATTTCTTTTTGTAGAATAACCCAGTTCTAATATACCTTCTAAACGTCTTGCTCCAATACCTACACCATAGTCAGTAACTGAAAATATATCACAATATCCAAGACCTTCGTTTTGGTTGTATACTAGATCTATATGATCTGCTACATGATTTAGTGCAGCTATATTGTAATAACTTGCATCAAAATTACTATCTTCATACTGAGCACCGTGGCGTTCAATATAGTAGTCTTCAACTTTCTTTTCACCCCTTAGTATTTCTACAGCCACTTCTTTCTCACGTTGAGAGTCACATGCATTGGTAACAAGTTCTCTAATCGTAGATTGTATTGGCATAGAATACTGTGTAGACTGTAAAATGTCAAACACCATTTTCTCAGCGCCTTTGTTAATTTTTTTAGCTATGCCGGCGCTACCTTGCATAGGCTTATCAATAGTTTTAATACTCATAATTTGTGTTTAATTGGTTTATATTAGTTTCCCATGTCACGCATCTCATCTGCTTGCGCTTCTGCAATGTCGTCTAGCCTTTGATTTCTATATTCATAGTTAACCATAGGTTCATCAAAATGTTCTTTACATTTGGGATTGTTACATTGGTACATCTCACACCCGCATGGGAGTGTTACTTCGCTGTATTCATAGCCACAGCAAGGGCTAACATTATTAGCCATAATTTAAAGTGTTTAATTAGTAAATAAAAAGGAAGGAGGGAAGGGCTTTTCAACCGTAATATATTTTATCCCTTTAATGCCTAGTTACGAGATGCATACCATGAATTACCATGCACATCTCCCGGCAGTCCAACCTTATAATTGTTTGATTAGTTCTACCACTTCGTCTACTTGCTTTTTATTTCTAGGCATAAATAGAACATAGTGGTGATTGTTTTCTTTAAGATGTCTCTTAAATAGTTTCCATCTCAACGGAAAAGACTCATTGGCATAGCCTTTTGTTTCAATGATAAACTTACCATTAGGATCAACAAAATCTGGAGTATAAGTTATAGCCCGTATTTTGCTGCCCTTGTTATAAAGTTTTTTAGAGGTACCTTCATAACATGCTTGAGGGTATACCAAAGGATCAAAGATTGTAAATTTATGCTCTTCATATTGGACTTCCACATCAGCCTTTTTAAGTTCTTTATAACAATAAAGTTCTAAATTAGATTGAAACGTTTTACCATCATAGTCACTTTTCTTAGCATTCCTTACTTTACTACGTCCAGGTTTACTTCTAACTTTTCTCTTCCAAGCCATAGCTCATCACATTTGTTTGGAGGTACCCTTCCAGCCCTCTATTCTTACTCCATATAAAAGCTTGACCACATCTAAGTGTTCCTACATAGCCTTGTGTTTTATGCCAAGCATCGTTAGCACAAATAGATGGTATAAATCTAACTTTAGTTCCCATGTATTCATTAAGCATTTCTTTATGCTTATGTCCACAATGTACTTCCCTAACTTTAGATCTACTCCACATAGCAGGTTGTTCTGTAGCAATTAAGAGTGGTAACTCTTGCGCTTTCTCCTTGTCTCCGTGTGTAAACATGATCATATTTATACCATACTCATAATATTTACGTGAATCTAAACCATTGTCTATATTAACGTTTTTATTATTGTGATATAAAGCATCTAAAACTTCTCCTACATAAAACATACGCTCAAAATCATGATTACCTTGTATTACAACCACATCTACCGGGGCAAACTGTGTTAAATAATCAATTGCTTTTGTAACTAAATGCCAGTACCCTCTAAAAGATTGACGCCATCGCATACTATCTTGTTGAGGTGTGCCTTTAGTTGTAGCTCTACTCATACCTTCTGAATTTAAACCATCATTACCAACCGGTAATAAAAATCTCTCTATATTTAAACCATCTGCTTTCCTATGTAAATCTACAATAGCTTGCATATAATGCTTCTCTATAGCAGCAGAAGGTTCATCAGTAATTTTACCGTAGTGTATATCCGGAAGTGATATTTCATACAGTACAGGATCTTTTGGCTTTACATATTTAATCTTATTTACTTTAGGGGATCTATTTTTTATATAGTTTAGTAACTCATCTTTAACCTGGGGCTGTTCATGCCATTGGTTGTGTGTTACTATACTATAACGTTGTTCACCATTAAAGTTTTGCCAAAATTTAACAGACTTTACATCTGCCATTGTTAATCCGTTATCTAATAAATGTTTTGTAAAAGCCTGACTCTCGCCAAGCTCATGGCTATTATCATTGTTTATACGTTCTTGTACCCATTCTTCAGAGGTTACAAGTTTTTTACATTCTTTAATAATAGATGTTTCTACTTTCCATTTATCAGCTAGGAACTGTACTCCTTTTTTTAAGTATCCTTTCTTAATTCTTAATTTTTCAATAATTTCATCTCGTGTCATTTAGTATATTTTTAAGTTCAGTGAATCCACATGTCTTACTTACTAGGTCTGATGGATCTTTAGACTGATAGTAATCAGGTATGCAAATGTTGTTAAAACCATATAAGTCACAAATCTTTTTAGCCATACTCTGGCCAGGGTTTGTAACCTTGTCGAAATCATTGTCGTATAAAATATCTATTTGGCTAAATCTTTCTTTTAGCTCATTCACTAGTTTATCTGAAGGTATTTGCATCTCACTCTGTAATGCGATTGCATGACTGCCTGCTGCATATAAACACATAACATCTTTAAGAGATGAAGTAATGATAAGTCTCTCACCTTTATACGGGAGTTGGTTATAGCCTTGTACATCTGTCTTTTTTGTATTGCTTAACCACTTATTTGTTTCTTCATAAGGAGAATAAATTTTATATCGATTCTTGAATCTAAAGGCATAAGTTACTGATTTACAAGTAAATCTAGTACTGTTTACCCAGAAATGACTTATAGGTTCGACACCAAACATAGTTAATATTTTTTTACTGACAAAATATTTGCTCCAAAACTTTGCGTCGTCTCTAGTCCACTGTCTACGCTTCTTTTTAAGTATAACTTCAGTCTTAGTATAAGCTGGTGTTTTATTTTGTCTATAAGCCATAAGACCCATAGTAAATTTTATGCCATCTTTTTTAGAACTTAAGTTAAGATTAAAATCAGAATCGATAATGTTTAACGCAGAGTAAAAATCACAGCTGTATTTAAATTTTACATAATTAAAACAGTCAAACGTGTGATCAGGAGAACCAAAATCCTTATATAGTAACTTACCATTATACGGTACTATAGAAACTGTAGGTGAATTATCTTGTCGAAGGTCACTCTTAAATTTCTTACCCAGTATTTTAAAGTTAGGGCAATAATACCTAAAAATGTCATACTCAGTAATTTTACCAAGTATGACATCTGTATGTAGGTGATCGTTGCTGTCTCTACGATCTATAGCCATTAGAAAGGACTAGCTTCTGCTGGTTCTGGTGTAGTCCAATCTTCAGTCTCTTGAATAGTGTCTGGTGTAACTAGACTTACTGTTGAGACATGCTTACCCCACTTGAGGTCTGCATTAAAATCATGGTTTTTGAACTGAGAATACTCATCATTAAGAGCCTTAACAAATAAGTCATCTCTTTGAGGTTTAACTCTGCCAAAATAACCAGTGTAAATACCTTGATATTTATCATCTTTTACACCAATCAATACTCTAAGTTGATTATTTTTAAGTGCTGCAGCAAGAGTTTTAAGCTCTGTTACATTACCCGTTACAATATCACTCATAGTATCATAAAACACAGATCCACCTGCAGCTACGTTAGCCCAAGCTTTTGTAAACTCAATTAGTTCTCTCTCACCGTCATACGCTTTTCTTTCACCATCAGCTTTCCACCAGTCATAACTTGGTGCATCATTTGACCATGTAGATTGACCTACATTGTTTAGCCATAGAAACTTACCAGTTTGAGATTGTTTAGTATTATTCTTTAAGAATAAATCTAATTTAAATTTACCATCTTCGTTTGCAAGCCAGAACGTTACTTTATTCCACGCTTGATCGTTGCTAGTACCTGAGTATGCAGGTTCTTGCTTTACATTTACATCCATTGCATGTAATTCTGCCATAGTAGGATTAACTGCTACAACATTTACATTTGTTAGACCTGAGTAGAATTCTCTACCTCCTCCTGATACTTCTTCAGTACTTGCATTACTTTGTATTGCCATAATTAATTATTTATTGGTTATTAAAATTGTGTTAGTTCTCCTTTATGATCTAGTCCTTCTTCTATTCTTGTTACATTGTCAAAACTTTCTTGAGTCTGTACAGGAATACTAGTTTGATTAGGATCTACTTGTTCTACTGTGTCATCTACAAACGTAAAAGATAATTTTCTAACTTTTTTAGCTTTTTTACCTTTTAGTGCAGGATGCATAAACATTTGTTTTACTTCCCAAGCTTCTAAATTATATTTAGCCTGAATAGCAGATCTATCTATACCATCTTCTAGATCTTTTATAATCATAGTAGTAGTAATTTGTGCTGGTGTTTCTTGTTTTACAACCTCAGCATTGGTTGGCTCATTTGCGTCTATCATAGTTTTTGTGATTTAATTAGTCTATAAAAATTTGATCCCAAGCTAAAGGCATGGTTGCGCCTTTTAAATGTGCACATCTAGAACCTGCAGTTACATCGTCCATAGAGTTAAAAGAAATCATTGTCTCTTCTCCTTCCCTGTATATATAACCAACAGCATCTGCATTAGCACATGTAATTTGTTTAATTTTACCAGTAAGGTCTAAGTCTTTTACTGCAACTTCCTTACCTTGTTTCTCTAGCATTTTATCTTTTAGATGACCTACTAGTATGACGTGATCAGCTAGTTTATTAAGCTTATCCATCCACTCTTTGTATGCCATACGTAAATATAAATAGCCAGCACCGTTAGGTAAAGACAACACAGACAGATTCTCATTCTTACTGTCAAAGTTTTTACCCATAGGTGTTTTCTTGTATATTGCTTTAGCATAGCCCTCACACCATTCTTCTAGTTTAGATATAGTGTCAATTGCTACGTATTTATACGGTTTACCTGCTTTTATAATCTCACTCCCAATCTTCTGCAGGTCTGCAAGACTATTAGCTTTAATTTTTAGTGCATCTACCATATCAGAACCGTCTTCTAGATCTATAAGCAAACAGTTGTTTAGTAGAGATAGCATTGTAGTCTTACCTATCTTAGGTGGACCATATATTATCATATTCTTAGGCGATTTACGGCTAGCCTTAACCTTTTCTTTTGGTAATTCCATAGTTTCCATATAAATTAGTTTTCAAACCACACAGCATGAACTTTACACCCATGCTTAGTAGTATTTATTAATATTCGTTTTCTTACTTTTTGCTCTTTAGTTTGGCTAGCATCCATATACTTAGGATTCTTGCTGTTTAATTTTCTTTTCTTCATTCTTTTATTCTCTCTTTAATTGTAAATGTTGACATCTCCGCTTCATACGGGATCATACCTAGCAAGCCATCACGGTTCTTCTCCATGTGTACTGCTAGTAAACCACGAGGATCTTCGTTACAATATGTATCTGTAATACCATACAAATCATGTGGTCTTTGTAACATCATAACAACATGTGCATCCTGACCAATAGAGTCACCGCCAAACAAATCTGTTAGCAATGGCTGATACTGTGCCTTAGCACGATGTTCTTGTTCTATGTTACGGTTTAGTTGAGATAGTAATATATTTATAGTCCCCATTTTAGCTTGCATCCACATACAACCTTTTGATACTTCGTTAAGTTTTTGTAATTCTTGCTCTCTACTACTTAGTATAAGTCTAGAATGATCAAACACATTAACAATAGTATAATCTGGCCGTTTATTACCTATGTCTACATTAGCTGCTTTAATATAGTCCATATCTCTAGGAACACTATTAAAGTATATAGGGTAGTTACTATACTTTAAAACTTCTTCTTTAAACTTTACATACTCTTCTTGTTCTAACTTCTTCTCTACAGATAGTAATTCACCTACCTGTTTATTTGTACCTTTTGAGCCTGCACGCAATATCTGCTGATAGCCGGGCATCTCGAAAGACCAATACAATACAAGTAATTTTTTACCTATATTGTTATCCAATAAATCAAAGATCAATTGGTTACTAAACGCTGATTTACCTACACCTGGACGACCTGCAATTACATACATCTTACCCGGTTGTAAACCACCTAGTAAGTTCTTGTTTAATCTTGCCCATTTGGTAGGATATACCATACGTCTACCATTCATACCGTCAGTTACCTGGTGCAGTGATGCACTGATAGCTTTCCTTATGCTCTTAAATCCCCTATCTTTAAAGGGATCGTGTAATTCTGTTGGTTTTTTGTTTTGTGTCATTTTCATCTAAGTTTTCATACTTTTCCCAAGTATGGTTATTAATCCATGTTTCTAAGTTTTGCATATATGAAAGATTATGTCTTTCTATTGTAAGTTGTGTATCTAAACACTTCATTATGTGCTTGTGTTTATATAGCTTATCCCTTACTATCTTTTTATATTTTGCTTTGCATTTTGCATTAGCCTTAGAATCTGGATCCTTAGCATGTAACACTCTAACACCACGATCAGTACTCATTACTTTCATAGGATACGTAGATATAAGCTCAGCAAACATCTGATCAAAATTTGAAGAGAAAAGATCTATGAACTCTTGTCTTATAAAATGTTGATCAGGTGTTTCACCTAGCTTAATATACCCTTCTTCTTGTAACTTTTCTAAATTTGGTTTAAGATTAAGATTGTTTAAATAGGTATAACTTTCCTTGTGTATTATATAAAGATATAAATAGTCGTCAGCAGACATACCTGTCTGTTCTAACACTTCAAAATCTATATCAACATTCATATGGCAGTAAAGGTTATAAAAAGTTCTGTTATACTAATTTTTAAATCTAAAGCAAATATAATAAATTCTGTTATCATCTACAAATTATTTGTATAATTATTGCCAAACAATATTTTTCAGACTCTTTGTGGCTTTCTTGAGCCACTTTTCTTCCTGAGAATCAGCAACATAGATAATTACTATCTTACCAATTTTACCCTCTTGAAAACGTATCAATCGTCCTACACGCTGTATCATAGACAAAGATTTGCTTGTAATACCACATAAAATACCCATGTTTGCGTTAGGAACATCAAAGCCTTGATTAAGCGCTTTTGTAGAAAACAACACATTTATATCATCATTCTTAAACGAATCTAATGCTAATTGTTTTTGTTTCTTAGTCTTTTTAGAGTGATAAGCCATACCATTTGGTATAGAAGCACATAATTTATCTGTAAAATCATTTGCACCACCAAACACTAGTATTTTCTTATCTGTATTTGCTGCATATATCTGTTGAAACTTATTTATTTTATTCTCTGCAAAATCTACAATCTGTTTACGTGCTCTAATGAGTCTATAAAACTGTACTGCTGCTTGCATTTGTACACCGGTTGCAGACTTGCTAGCTAAAATTCTCTTTGCTTCGTTAAATGCATCAAAATTACCTAGCTGATATTTCCAATAAATAAACTTATTATTTATCTTTTTATATTCTTCTGCCTCTTTATCTGTAAGCTTAACAGGTACACATGTAATCTCATATGGACTTACAATACCTAGCTTTACACATTTATCTAGTGTAATCTTGTACGCTGTTGGCGCTATTTTATCTAGGAGCTCTTTGTACTCAATCTCTTCAGGTAAGGTTGCAGTCATACACAATAACATATTAAACTTATTGTTTTCAAAGAACTTACGATACTCTGGTGATAAACCTAAATGTATCTCATCACATACAACTATATTATAATGTTTATTTTTTAGTTTGTATGCACTCTGGTAGCACATAATTTCTACATTCTCATGTGATACACCCCATTTATCAAATTCTTCTATAAACTGATCTTGTAATTGTACAGTAGGGACAAGAATCAATGCATTACCACCATCTTTAAGTGCATATTGCACAGCAAGGACACCAACTCTAGATTTACCAAAGCCGGTACCTGCAATTACAGAGCCTATAAATCCTTGGCCTGCCCATTTGTTTAGAGCACTTTTTTGCTCAATGTCTCTTATTTTATTTATTTCACTCACGACGTCTTCATTTTTATTTACCATACTTTCCTGTTATTTTTTAATTTATATTTAGTCATATTATTTGCCTTCATAATAGATTTATAGTTTAACGGTGGGACATAATGAGTAGGCGCAAGTACAAACTTACTATAGTTTGTATCATTATATTTATATCTCTTACATCTAACCTCTTGCTTACCGCTATACTTAAACCAATCATTCATATCAACAACTTTAATTGCATGTAAATCTTTTAAACACTGTTCTTGTTTAATCTCTTCTATTAAATATTTACTAAGATCTTTCATATATATATATTTAGTTTTAGTTTATAAATAAACATGAGTGAGGCAAAACATTTAATATTATGGACGCTCTTATACATCCGTTAGATTAGGACCTCACTCATACTTATTTTTCCCAGCAATTACTCACTGTTACTTCGGCTTTTAATAAGCCATTTGTTACTATCTCTAGTGCAGCTTGTTCCATTAACTCTTTCATTTTCGTTGACCACCATTCTATATATTCATTTTTACATATAGTGTCAATTTGATCATGTACAGTCATTACTATTTTAACAGGCACATCAAAGTCTTTAATA
>Ga0209337_1000193_pt1 | contig 48489 bp, 59 predicted proteins | sample LinPmetageLP53_FD_184044 | JGI IMG/M metagenome (GOLD analysis project Ga0209337, IMG submission 184044) | Marine viral communities from the Pacific Ocean - LP-53 (SPAdes) (version 2) | ecosystem: Environmental > Aquatic > Marine > Oceanic | place: Pacific Ocean | collected 2010-02-08
CCAAGAGCAGCCAAGAGCAGCCAAGAGCAGCCAAGAGCAGCCAAGAGCAGCCAAGAGCAGCCAAGAGCAGCCAAGAGCAGCCAAGAGCAGCCAAGAGCAGCTAGCAGACGCACGAGAATCGTTTGTGAGCGATTTTATGAGGTTACCCTATGCCTACCCATAGGTTAGATAGGGCGGACAGCTTAGAACGTCGATACTTTCGAATAGGCAATAAAAAAGGGCGCTCTCGCGCCCTTCAAAATACTACTGATGGTTAGGGATTAATCAAGTTGTTCAAGTGCCAGAAATAGCTTGTCAATTTGACGTTGAATCTGTGCTGCTGTTAATGGTTTCGATTCACTATTATTAGATTTCGTGGGTTTAGTTGAGATTTTAACCGGTTCTTTTTTGGTGATTTTTCGAGTTTGAATTGTCGTAGACTTCTTCGATTTTTCGTCGGTTAAACCCTTCAATTTGTTGAACTTTAAAATTACCTTTTTAATTTTAGCTTCTGATACTTTGTCTTGCTGTAGGAGTTTAACTAATTCATCCGATTTCAGCAGCAAATGTTTGAAAGCTTCGCGAAAAATATCCGAAAATTTAGCCGGATTTGTTCCCATTTCTTGGATGTCACCGTGCGTGAGTGGCTTGTCCATTGTGGCGGTTTCGATGGATTTTCCCATTTGTTTAAACAACCTATAGTTGGTGGATTTCAGCCCTACATTTTTGAGACCTAAATCGCTGAAAAGTAACGCGACACCTATGTTTCCGGCACGAAATTTAATTTGATTAAACGTAGCCGCCTTAGTCGCAGATATCGAACTAAAATCAAAGTTTACATTGTTCATTTTTCTAATCCTAAGTAGTTGATTATGGTGACTAATTTCACCTCAAAGCATCCTAAAATACTAGGATGCTTTAGGCTAAAATTAATACCACTCGAAAAAGTCGCTTAACACTTGGTACGCTTTCCAATCGAAATCACTGTACGATTGAGAATCATAACGCTTCATTAATTCTTTTTTGATACCATTTTGTCCAATTTCATAGTCTCGGGTAAAATAAAATCCGCCGGACAGCCCTCGTGTGGAATCATAGAAGTAGACATCTACGAACAACGTATGGTCGAACAGTGCTTGATTATCACTATATATACTATAAGCCACCTTTATCAATTGTCCCGTAGGCCCATACCATCTTCCGGTTTGAAACTCAAAATTTTTAAACATATTGTAGCAAGTGTCGTAGGTAACCTGTTTCATTCTCCCATACTCCCGGTCGTCGCTGGCAAATCCAGCAAGCAAAGTTAACCATAAGTAAACAAGCAGTGCAACATTTATTTTTTCCTGTTTAATTTCAAGAGGTTAACGAGTACTGATGAGTACCTACTAGCACTCATTAGCACTATAATTAGCGTCAAATTGTCGAGTCTCTATATATATAGAGTAGTCATTGAAGCTCCGGATTCTAGACAGACTCTGAAGAGTCTACAATTAGTTCGTAAGCTGTTGAAATATAAGAGGTTCCCCTACGAGAATGAGAAAGTTCTTGACATCTGGGAGTCGTTGTGCTACGCGGGGCAGGAGACCACCCCCCCTCCCCCCTATATATACTAATACTCAGACATTTTGCAGAATTTCTAAATGTCAAGTAGGTGTTAATGACTTGATGCTCTATCGTGGTCCTCCATCTCTTTTTCTAATTCTTCAAATTTCTCTTCTAAATCTTTTATTTCTTCTTTAATATATTCTATGTTGATATCTTGTACAGCATCATCTGGTAACGCTCCAAGCTCACCTCTCGGCCACTTGATTCTGAACTCTGTGTTCATTCCACTTGAGTCTTGCATTCGCACCACGTCTAATTCAAGTTGTGCTATTTTGCCCTGAAGTGAAAAGTAAACAGTTGCGATAGTCATTATCATGATAACAATTCCAACTAACGTCTTCATATCTAGATTGACTTTACCTGTTTCTGATATATCAATTCCCTTTTCCATAGTGTACTCCTCAAGAGGCTTACTCAGTCCTCTACGCTTACTGGTAACGTTAGTGAAACGACAAAGAACTTAAGTTGAATTTAGAGCGGGTTTGGGCGGGTCTTTGAAGGCTACTTTAGGTAGTTAACGGAGGAGGCCGCAATAGCTATTATAGGGTTCATTTGAGTAGTTGTCAAGTTTTTTTTAAAAAACTACTTGACAAACCTCATATGCGACCCTATACTGTACACACAATGAAGACTCAACCTAAAAACATATTAAACAAAAGGTAAAGTATTGAAAACTGATAAACAATTAACAACTAAACAAGAAAACTTTCTTGAACATTTACTTGAAACGGGAGGTGATTCTAAAAAGGCTGCGGAGCTTGCTGGGTACACAACGCACTGGTACGTAGTAAAATCACTAAAAAATGAAATCATAGAACTTGCTGCGACCATTCTGGCCCAGTCAGCTCCGAAAGCCGCTCAAAAGCTCGTAAGTGTAATGGAATCTGATGAGCCTATTCCTCAAGCAAGTATGCGAATACAGGCTGCACAGACAATTTTAGACCGTATAGGGTTAGGTAAGAAAGATACTTTGGATGTAAAGCACGAAGTGACAGGTGGAGTTTTTATACTACCTGCAAAAGAGGAGATAATCATTGAGGCGTAAGAAAGGACCACTTCCATTTGGTTATTCAGCAACTTCTGATGGCTATTTGAAAGAAGTCCCAAACGAACTGGAAGCACTCGATAAAATAAAGGATTTAGTAAATGACGGTTCTATTTCTTTACGTGACGGTGCTACCTGGGTTGCCCATAAAACAGGGCGTTACATAAGCCATCAGGGACTCAAGAATGTCATCAGAGAGCGATTCACTGACACTTAGCCCCGACTGGGAGATTAATCCAAGTAGGTATCTTACGAATGACTGCGGAAGCTTTGTTCTAAAGAAAGACGGAACTCCTCGAAAAAAAGCAGGAAGAGAGAAAGGCTCAAAAGGTAGAGGCTACGCTTACCAAGCTCGAACAAAAAGTAGAATGGAAGCCACGCGAGCTGTGCGTAGTAAACAAAAAAGAGTGAATGCGGTTGAAGCGAGACTCAAAAGACAACGAAAAGCTCTCAGCAACTCGAAAGAACTTTTAAATAAGTTAGATAACAAGACAGTTAAGACAGGAAAGATTGTTACGGGAGAGTCACTAAAAGCAGCTTCTTTAAATGTACAAAGAGAAATTGCACAGGCAGATGTAGTCTTTCGACCTAACGATGGTCCTCAAACAGATTTTTTAGCGGCTCCAGAAATAGACGTTCTGTATGGTGGAGCAGCAGGTGGTGGTAAGTCCTATGCCATGCTCGTAGACCCTTTGAGATACGCACATCGTGCAGCTCACAGAGCTTTAATACTCAGACGCTCGATGCCAGAACTAAGAGAGCTTATAGATAAATCAAGAGAACTTTATCCACAAGCTTTTCCCGGCTGTAAGTTTCGAGAGGTAGAAAAGCTTTGGAACTTTCCGAGTGGTGCGAAAGTGGAGTTCGGCTTTCTAGAGCGAGATGCTGATGTTTATCGTTATCAAGGTCAAGCTTACTCGTGGATAGGCTTTGATGAAATTACTCATCTTCCAACAGAGTTTTCTTGGAACTACTTAGCGTCACGATTGCGTACAACAGATTCGGAGATAAAACCCTATCTTCGTTGTACAGCAAACCCAGGAGGAATTGGTGCACATTGGGTTAAAAAACGATATGTGACACCTATGATTCCAAACGAACCTTTTGAAGGCGTAGATGGACTCTCAAGAAAATTTATTCCTGCAAGACTTGAGGATAACCCGTATCTTTCTTACGATGGAAGATATGAAAAAATGTTACAGGCTTTACCAGAAGTACAACGTAGACAGCTCTTAGAAGGTAACTGGGATATTACAGAAGGTGCAGCATTTACAGAATTTGATTCAAATGTTCACATCATAACTCCTTTTGATATTCCACTAGGATGGGAACGATTAAAAGGAATTGATTATGGGTATGCTTCTGAAAGTGCTTGTATTTGGGGTGCTGTTGACCCTACCGATGGTACTTTAATTATTTATAGAGAGTTGTATCAAAAGAACTTAACGGGTGTTGACTTAGCGAGTGTTATAACTCGCATGGAAGTACGAGACCCTTACAGTGTTCAAGGCGTACTGGATACTTCGGCTTGGGCGAGAACTGGCACTACGGGGCCAACCGTAGGTGAAACCCTACAACGTGCAGGTCATAAGCTTCGTAGAGCAGATAAAAATCGTATCCAAGGAAAAATTCAAATCCATGAATATCTTCGAGTACAGCAAAGCGGAAGGCCACGATTACAAATATTTAATGTTTGCCCTAATCTGATACGCGAACTCCAAGGCATTCCTCTGGATAAGAGTAATCCTGAAGATGTCGATACTCACGCGCCTGACCACGCTTACGATGCATTACGCTACTTAATAATGTCAAGACCGCGTATGAATGACCCTTATAACCAACTTAGACATTTACACTTACAACAGGCTTATACGCCTTCTGACACTACATTCGGATACTAAATAGGAGATATAAAAATGGCGAATCCAGTTTTTGATATTAGAAACACAGGCCGAAACTCGGCGCGGGCAGTAGATGTCCAAGAACTAGCTGACCACATCTGTACCTCATGGACTTCTGCAACAACGGGAACCATTGCAGTTACCGCAGATGCAACATACGATGTTTCGTTGACGCAGCCAGCGGATACGATTATTCGTAATCTGATTGCTATTCCGGCGGGTAATATTGTTACTGCGGGTGCTAGTGGTGATGACGTAGATTTTGATTTAGGCACAGCAGCAGGTGGTGGTCAGGTAATCGACGAAAAGGCTATTCTAGATGATGGAGGCGCAGCAGTAACTTGGACGGCTAATGCACCTTTGTACATTATTCAGAACTCTCACGGTCATGCTGCTAATGCCTTTGTAGGTACGGGGGTAACGGCAGGTGTTGTAGGTGGACCAGCGACTTCGGAAGCGATTGTAATTGCTTCGACGTTGTACTCAGCGGCTGCTCGAACTCTATATGCCCGTCTGAAACCTTTAGCTAATGACCTAGCGACGGGTGCAACCACAGTAACTTACTTAGTTGAGTTCTTGCATCTTGGTGTGTTACCGGATTAACAACATATGAGCGATATAATTCAGTGGGTTCTTATCATTTTGCTTCTGATGTCAGTTTTCTTTCTTCACGGAAAGAAATAAAAGAGATTTTAATATATGGCTGAAAACGAAGAAAATTCTTTAACCTCTAACGAAATTTATTTTTCGGATGTAGAGAACGAGCACGGTATAGAATTAACGCTAGACGAAAGTCTTCGTAATAACTTAGTTGCTCTGCTTCTTGACCGCTTTACGTCGGCAAGGTCTTCAAGAGACCAAGATGAAGGACGGTGGTTAACGGCTTATCACAACTACCGTGGACTTTACGGTAAGCAAGTACGTTTTCGAGAATCTGAAAAATCAAGAGTATTTGTGAAAGTTACAAAAACAAAAGTCTTAGCAGCTTTTGGTCAGCTAGTAGATGTTATATTTGGTGGAAACAAATTTCCTATAGGTGTATCAGAAACGAGGGTACCAGAGGGGATTGAAGAACACGCCAACTTTAATCCTTCTCTGGAAACCTCACTGCCTAAAACTCCAGAAGAAACTGAGGAGACTGAGGAAACTGAAAATCCTTTTGATGTAGGTTACGAAGGGGATGACCGAGTATTAAAAGCTGGAGCAACTTACGGCTCAGGTAAATTTGAAGTAGTCCAACCTACACAAGAATTAAATATGGAAGAAGGTCTGAGTCCTTTACCAGAAGCATTAGAAGTACACCCTGCACAAGCAGCGGCAAGAAGAATGGAAAAGCTTATACACGACCAAATTGAAGAGTCCAATGGCTCGTCAGAGTTACGTTCAGCTCTTTTTGAATGTTCACTTTTTGGTACAGGAATTATAAAAGGCCCCTTTAACTTTAATAAAACGCTAAATAGGTGGGAAGAAAGTGAAGACGGCGAAAGAGTCTTCAAACCTGTTGATGTAAGAGTTCCTCGTATTGAGTTTGTTTCTATCTGGGATTTTTTTCCAGACCCTAATGCTACAAGTATGAATGAAGCAGAGTTTATTTTTCATCGACACAAGTTTAATCGTACACAACTTCGAAGTCTTGGAAAGATGCCCTACTTTAATCGAGATGCTATTCGAGAATGTCTTAAAATGGGACCAAATTACGTAGAGCAGGATTACGAACATGCGCTTAGAGATGATTCTGTTTCGGCTGAGCATACTTCGGGACAGTTTGAAGTTCTTGAGTATTGGGGAGTTATGGACGCAGAATACGCTCGTGAAGTAGGAATGGACCTTTCCGAAGATGTAGATGACTTAGACGAGGTACAAATAAATGCTTGGCTTTGTAATGGACAACTTTTGCGTTCTGTCGTTAATCCTTTTACTCCTTTCCGAGTTCCTTATCAATCCTTTCCATATGAAAGAAATCCATACAGCTTTTTTGGAATTGGTGTCGCGGAAAACATGGATGACTCGCAGCAAATAATGAATGGACACGCTCGAATGGCTATTGACAATCTAGCTCTTTCTGGTTCATTAGTGTTTGACGTAGATGAAACAGCCCTTGTAGGCGGTCAAAGTATGGAGATTTACCCCGGTAAAGTCTTTAAAAGACAAGCAGGTGTACCTGGAACAGCGATTAACGGTTTAAAGTTTCCGAATACCTCTACAGAAAACATGATGATGTTTGACAAGTTTCGACAGCTTGCAGACGAACAAACAGGAATTCCTAGTTACTCACATGGTCAGACAGGTGTTCAAAGTATGACAAGAACAGCATCGGGTATGTCAATGCTCCTCGGCGCGGCTTCGTTGAACATTAAAACAGTAATTAAAAATCTTGACGATTTTCTTTTAAAGCCTTTAGGAGAATCTTACTTTCAATGGAATATGCAGTTTCTCGAAAAAGTTCTAGGAGTTACAGGCGACCTTGAAATTAAAGCAACGGGTACCAATAGTTTGATGCAAAAAGAAGTAAGGTCACAACGTTTGACGATGTTTCTTCAGACAGTTCAGAACCCTGCGGTTGCACCTTTTGTGAAGATGAACAAATTAATTTCTGAGTTAGCTTACAGCCTAGACTTAGACCCTGATGAACTGCTAAATGACCCTGAAGAAGCGGCGATTATGGCTCAAATTATAGGAATGCAAAATGGAAAAATCACAGGCGAAAAAGCTTCTGCCCCTAATCAACAACTTGGAGGCATGGGAGGCCCTGAAGCAGCACCTGAAGGACCAACAGAACTTGGAGCTACGGGTACTGGTGGGGGCAACATCGGAACTGGAGTTGTACCGCAGTCAGGGGAGAATGAATTCTCTGGAACGCCTAGAGCAGTTGAAGGATAACGTGAAAGCAGCACTTGAATCAAAAGATGAAGAACACCTAACAATTCGACAAGGAGTCAGGTATGCGTAAAAAGAAAGATACAACCAAAAAATCAAAGCGTAATTATCGTTATGAAGGTGGTTCTATCATGGTTCCTGTGGAACGTGCTGAAAGAGCGGAAGAACTGGATGATATGGAGAACATGGAACTTCCTTTAGAAATGGAAGACACACAGGAAGAGCTTCCAATGGAAGAACTAGAGGATACTTACCCAAATGCGACTCTAGAGGAAATAGAAGCCGCACAGAAGCCCGACGAAGAAATGGAAGACGACCACATAGTTTTTATTCTAACAGAAGCCTTGGCATTAGAGGAACGAGAATATTTAATGCAAACGTTAGAAAACGACCAAAAGCTTAGCGACATTTTTGACAAAGTAGTAGGAACGGCTGCTGAGTTTTCCGGGGAAGGAGAAGTTGAAGGCCCCGGCACTGGTATATCAGACTCAATACCCGCACGTTTATCGGACGGAGAGTTTGTGATGACTGAAAAAGCTACTGAAGAATTAGGCGCAGATAATCTACAAATTATGATGGATGATGCTGAACGCGCCTATGACGGTGGTGTGATGAGAAAAAAGCGTTATCTTGGAGGTAGTATTACAGATAACGAAGAGGAGCTAGGATTGGAGAGTTCAGATAGCACTGACGACGAAATACGAAAGTTAATGAGTCTGAAAGCTAACAAAACTCCAAGTCTTAGATAATTTTAATTTACGGCTACCTTGACAAGCCAAGCCCCATAAATTTTTCTTAGGCCAATAGAAAAAATGAGTATGGCTACCTTGCAGAGTACAAGCCCCGTAGGAGATATATTATGAGTGAAATAAACCAAGTAGAGGAGAAAACACCAAATCCGTATAACATGAATAAGTCTTGGCATAAGCCGGATGGCCCTCGTGTGGATACTGCGGACCAGATGTTTTTTGAAAGACCACAGCAACAGGCTACCCCCGAAGATGACGAGGCCCCTGAAGAAGAAAGAACTGCGGCTCCTAAGAAACGTACTAATTATAAAAAAAGATATGATGATTTGAAGCAGCACTACGATAACAAGGTAAATGAGTTTAAACAACGTGAACAGCAGTTGTTGGCACAAACAACACCTACTTACACAACTCCCAAAACTCAAAAGGATTTGGAAAAGTTTAGACAAGATTACCCTGATTTGTACGATACGGTAGAAACTGTAGCACACTTACAAAGTGCAGAACAAGTAAATCAACTTCAAGGTCAGTTGGAAGCTATTCAAGAACGTGAACATCGCATTGTTCGTCGCGAAGCGGAAGCAGACTTGATAGCTAAACATCCAGATTTTGATGAGATTAGAGGTTCTGATTTTTTTCATGAGTGGGCGGAAACACAACCAGAGCAGATTCAGGCTTGGATTTATAACAATCCTGATAATTCTCAGCTTGCTTCAAAAGCCATTGACCTTTTTAAATTAGAAAATGGGATAAAAACTCAAACTAAATCGCAGTCCAGAGCACAGAATCAAGGTTCAGCAGCCGATATGGTTTCAACCAAAACAAAAACCATTGACGCCAGGGAACCTAAAATTTGGACTGAACGGGAAATCGCTGCAATGTCTTTAGACCAGTTTGATAAGTATGAAGAAGATATACGACAAGCTTTGGCTGAAGGCAGAGTAGTACAATAATACTCAATCTAGGAGGTCAACAATATGGCTTATAATCAATCAGACCAGTTTTTTGAACCAAGTACAGATACGAATGCCAACTTTGGTAACTCTGTAAGTGGTCAGAATAATTCTTTCTTTCTACCTAAAGTTTATTCTAAGCAGGTTCTAAACTTTTTTCGTAAGTCTTCTGTAGCGGAAGCAATTACGAATACGGACTATGCGGGTGAAATTAGCAACTTTGGTGACAGTGTACGAATTATCAAAGAGCCGGAAATTACTGTTTATCAGTACGAGCGTGGTGCAGATGTTACCGCCACTAAACTAACTGACCAAGAAGTTACATTGGTCGTTGATACAGCAAACGCCTTTAAATTCATTGTTGACGATATCGAAAAAAATATGTCGCATGTAAACTGGCGAGACGCAGCAACATCTGCGGCAGCTTACGCTTTGCGTGACGCTTTCGATGAAGGTGTAATCGCTGTGATGTTTGCTGGTGTATCGGCGTCGAGTCCTAACCATATTCTAGGTTCGGACAATGCAACTGACCTTGCTGCTGGTACCTTCGATGGTACTGGTAACTTGGACATTGGTTTTGGGTCTTCTGAGCATGACCCTATTGACGTTCTTTCTCACATGGCCCGTCTTCTCGACGAGCAGAATGTGCCGGAAGAAGGACGCTGGTTTCTAGCGAATCCAGAGTTCTATGAGGTGCTTGTTCAAAGCTCTTCGAAACTTCTGTCAGTAGATTATAATGCTGGGCAAGGTTCGATTCGTAATGGTCTAGTCAGCTCTGGTAAGCTACGTGGATTTAATATGTATAAAACCAACAATATCGCTTCTACCTCTAACGCGGCTGGTAAGTGTATTGCTGGACATATTAGTTCGACAGCTACTGCTCAGACTATCACTAGCACGGAAGTTATTCGTGACCCTGATAGCTTTGGCGACATTGTACGTGGTCTTCACGTCTATGGCGGTAAAGTCCTACGGGCCGGTGCCCTCGCGTCAGCGTTCTACGGAATCGACTAACCGTAACTAGGTAAGGGGGTCTTTTACGCTGCACTACAAGTTTTCGCGTAAGAGTCCCCCAAGCCTTTTAAGGAATTTTTAAAAATGCCACAACTAGGAAGTAACGAAAAACCTTTTGTAATGAGTACTGGTACAAAAGTTAGCAAAGAAAGTCGCTTTCGAAAGAATTTTAATAAATCAAAATACGATGAAAATTATAGTCGTATTTTTAAGAAAGAGTCTATAGGAAAGGAGAAACTAAAATGATGCAGATGTTACCGCCATTTAGCCAAATGGAGATGTATCCCGAAGAAAAAAAAGTACCTGATGGTCAACAAGACCACCAGAGTATTTTTGAACTAGAAAATAAATTTGATAACTCAGGGCACAAGCAAGGAGTTAAATATAATTACGAGCAACGGATGAAAACAGTAGGATATTAATCTATGGCTACGACTTACCTTCAACTGGCTAATGAACTTTTAAGAGAGCTAAATGAAGTAGAATTAACTGCTGCTAATTTTGCTGACTCTAAAGGTATTCAGACTCACGCCAAAGACCTTGTAAATAGGTCTTATCTTGATATAGTAACCGAGGAACCTCAATGGCCCTTCTTAGCTGTTGGCGAGTCAGGTGCGACAGACCCAATGTATGGTAATACTTATATTGAAACTGTTGCGAACACTCGTTGGTACGAATTAAAAGCGGCTGCAAGTAGTATAAAGGATGATTATGGTTCCGTAGATTGGGATAATTTTATGCTTACAACTGTAGGTGTAAGTGGCGAAAGTGCGCCTTATACTATTCGTAATTTACGATATACAAGTATAGAAGAATGGAAAGATTACTACAGACTCGGGCAAAATAAAGATGACGCAAACCAAGCAAACGGTGGCACACCTTCAAGAGTAATTAAAAGTCCTGATAATCGAAAGTTTGGACTATCACCTATTCCCGACCAAGTGTACCGTATCTGGTTTTATGCTTTTAATCTTCCTACAGAACTGTCCGCGTATGGAGATGAAATAGTTTTTCCAGATTTGTATGTGCCTGTGCTTATAAATAGAGCAAGGTATTACATGCACCAATTTAAAGACAACGCACAAAATGCTGTTTTTTCTTTAGATGACTACAAGCGTGGTTTAAAAACAATGAAGCTACACCTACTAGACCCAACTCCTAATTATTTTAAAGATGACCGTATAAGGTTTATATAATGGCACAGTCACAACCATATGGTGTATCGTGTAAGGGCGGTTTAAACACTAATTTAAATCAGTTTGAAATGTTAGCACAGCCCGGAGTTGCTACAACTCTTGAAAACTTTGAAGTAGACTCTGATGGTGGCTATAGACGTATCAACGGCTTTGTAGCTTTTGGTGGTGACGACGCAACAAAACCAAATAGCACAAATGCTATTCTTGGTCTTTTTGTTTATGCGGACGGCCTTATTGCTTGCTCTGGAACAAATATTTATTTTACATTAGACGGAGAAACGTGGCTTCAAATTAATAAAGCCTCGGTAGCTGGAGGTGGGGATGATTATACTGCTTTTACAGGACGTTCTTCACTTGCGCGAACAAATCAAGCGCAATGTAATTTTACAGAATATGAAGGTGATTCTACTTACGGCGAAGTTGTGATTACAGATGAGTCTTCAGCTACAAAACCTTTTTATTTTAAAATGGCAGGTTCAGGCGCTTTAAGTAACCGCACTTATTTTGCAAAAGAAATTACAGTATCAGGCACTGTGTACCCCACAACTTGTATTGTTCACGATAGGCATTTAGTTGTCGCAGGAGACGACACTAATCCAAATACAATTTATTATAGCGGAACCGATGATATAGATGATTTTACAAGCACTGGTTCAGGTACGATTAAACTTGATGACAAAGTAATTGGCATTCGTTCATTTCGAAGCGACTTAGTAATTTTTTGTAAAAACAGTATATATAAACTTCAAAATATAAATAATAGTTCAACAATTGTTGTAGCTCCGGTAACAAAGAATGTAGGTTGTTTAGATAATCATAGCATTCAAGAAATTGGAGGTGACTTAGTATTTTTAAGCTCAGACGGTGTGCGGACTATTGCAGGAACATCAAGAATTGGTGACGTAGAACTTAGTTCGGTGAGCCGCCAAATTCAGCCCATAATAAATGATATAGCTAAAAAGATTAATACTTATGTAGTTGATAGTGTAGTTCTTCGACAAAAATCACAGTATAGAATTTTTTACACAACTATTACAGAAGACTCGTCGGGAGCCAAAGGAATTATAGGTTCGCTTACAAGCAACGGTTTTGAGTGGTCAGAAACAAAAGGTATTCAATGTAGAGCAGTTACGTCGGGATTTAACTATGCTGGTGTAGAAAAAGTATACCACGGTGATAGTGACGGCCATGTTTATATACATGATTCTGGAAATGCTTTTTATCATTCAGGTTCTTCAGCAAACATTAGAGCAACATATGTAACACCTAATTATGATTTTGGAGACTTTGGAACTCGAAAAAATATAAATTATGTAAAAATTTCTATTAGTCCTGAAGGAAATTGTACCCCTACATTACGTGTAAGATATGACTATGAAGATACATTACGTCCTCAACCCGATGATTATAATCTTAGCGCTATTCCGTTACCCTCTCTTTTTGGAGAAGGCACTTTTGGAACATCGACTTTCGGAGGAACTAATGACCCTATGGTAAGACAGGCGGTACAAGGAAGTGGATTTACATCTAGCTATAGAATACGGACAGAGGATGTAAAGGCCCCCTATGCTATTAATGGTCTTTACATAGACTACACCCCGACGAATAGGAGATAATTTGAATGGCTAGTTACACAAGACAGAGTTCGTTTTCAGATGGAGATACAATAACCGCAGCGTTATTTAATAATGAGTATAATCAACTCTTAAATGCTTTTGCTTATGCTTCTTCAAGCACAACGGGGCACCGTCACGACGGAACTACTGCTGAAGGCGGTAATATTCATACAATAGGCGACCAAGATTTTTTAAATAAAATTGTAGCGGATAGTACAAATAATCGTTGGGGAGTTTTTGTACAGGTTTCAAGTTCGGCAGTAGAACAAATTAGAATATCTGATGGCGTTGTTTCACCAGTTACAGATAACGATGTAGATTTAGGAACATCTTCTTTAGAATTTAAAGATTTATTTATCGACGGTACAGCTCATATTGATACTTTAGATGTTGATGTCAATGCTACAGTTGCTGGTACATTAGGAGTTACAGGAGCTTTAACAGGTTCTAGCACTATTCAAGGTACTACTATAACCGCGACAACCGCTTTTGTACCTGATGCTTCTGACGGCGCTGCACTCGGAACAAGCGCATTAGAGTTCTCAGATTTATTCTTAGCCGATGGAGCAGTTATAAATTTTGGTGATGACCAAGATGTTTCACTAACTCACGTAGCAGATACAGGATTACTTCTTTCAAGTACGGACCAGCTACAGTTTGGTGACTCTGGAACTTATATTTATCAAAGTGCCGATGGTATACTAGACCTTGTAAGTGATACTGAAATTGAATTAACTGCAACTACAATAGATATTAATGGTGCTGTCGCGATGGATGGTGCTATTACGGGCGGAACAAACATTACTATCTCTGGAGAGTTGGATGCAGCTACTCTGGACATTAGCGGAAACGCTGACATTGATGGTACTACTAATTTAGACGCGGTTGATATTGATGGAGCCGTTCAAATTGACGCAACGGTTACGGTAGGTGTAGACGACACTGGATATGACGTTAAGTTCTTTGGTGATACCGCTTCAGCTTACATGCTTTGGGATACATCAGCCGATGATTTAATTCTTGGTGGAGCTGCGCGAGTAGTTGTACCCGCAAGCGGCTTAGTAATAGGAAGCACAGCAGTAACATCTACAGGGGCGGAACTAAACATTCTTGACGGTGTGACAAGCACCGCAGCAGAACTCAATATCATAGACGGCGACACAAGCGCCACTGGCACTACTCTCGCGGACGCGGACAGGGTTATAGTAAATGATGCAGGAACGATGAAACAAGTCGCGCTTACTGACTTTGAAACTTATTTTGAAAGTGCAATAGATACTTTTAGTACGATTGATATTAATGGTGGCTCTATCGATGGAGCAACATTAGGAACAAACAGTGCAATAACCCAAGCTGTTATAGATGATATTGACCTAAACGGTAAAGTTATTACGATGACGGGTTCGAGTAGTGACACCGCAGTATTTACTGCTGGCACTAACGGGACACTTAGTATTGTCACAACTGACGATGCTGCCGCAGCCGCTAATATTCAAATCACTGCGGACGGTACAGTTGATATTGATTCTGCTGGAGTATTAACTTTAGACTCTGGCGCAGCGATTAATATTGAACCTGCTGCCGGTTCTGCCATTCTATTAGACGGTACGATTAGTGTAGATGCAGGTGTGGTCACTGGTGCTACATCAGTTACTTCTACAGCTTTTGTAGGCGCTTTAACGGGTAACGTAACAGGAAACGCTAGTGGCACAGCAGCCACAGTAACCACTGCTGCACAGTCTAGTATCACAAGTCTTGGAACTTTAACAACCTTAACAGTTGATAATGTAATTATAAATGGCTCTACTATTGGGCACACAGGCGACACAGACTTAATCACTGTAGCTTCAGGAATAGCCACAGTTGCTGGTGAAGTCTCAATGACTACCCTAGACATTGGCGGAACGAATGTTACAAGCACCGCAGCAGAACTAAATGCCTTAGACGGCATAACCGCTGTAGTAGGAGAATTAAACGCCTTAGATATTGGTTCAACGGCTGTTGGAACAGCAGTAGCTTCTAAAGCAGTTATCTTAGATTCTAATAAGGATTACACAGGTGTAAGAAACTTAACAATCTCTGGAGAACTTGATGCCGCAACATTAGATATTAGTGGCGCGGTAGATGTAGATGGCGCGGCTACCTTTAACGGTAACACTACGCTTGGTAACGCCGCATCTGACACGGTGACAGTAACCGCAGATGTTGCTAGTCATTTAATTCCGTCCGCAGATGGTACCTACGATATTGGAGCAACAGCGAGTCGCTGGCGTCAAGGCTTCTTTGACGAAATAGAATGCAGCAGCAACTCTTCGCTTACTGCCGGTTCGGCCAACGCAATATTTCTCGGATATGGCGGTGGAGAGTACGGCTTAGAGATTAAGACTGACGGTGATACCGGCGTGGCTGTTTACTTTCTACACTCCACGACGACGGCTTGTGGAACTATTACTGTTGGAAGCTCAGCCACTGCTTACAACACCAGCTCAGACTACCGACTCAAAGAAAATGTAACGGAAATGGAGGGAGCAATAACTCGGTTAAAAGCTCTCAATCCGGTGCAGTTTAATTGGATTATCGACGATACAAATGAGCCGGTAGATGGGTTCTTGGCGCATGAGGTAACGCCGGTCGTTAAACAGGCCGTGCACGGGGAGAAGGATGCGCTCATGCCAGATGGAGAAATTAGTCCGCAAGGTATCGACCAAAGCAAACTTGTCCCGCTGCTTACCGGCGCATTGCAGGAAGCAATTGCAAAAATAGAAGTTCTTGAGGCACAGGTATGGGAACTTCTTTAAAAGCGTAGAAGAGTTTAGTTGGTAATCGTGGGTGATAGTAGTTAACTTTATAAATAAAAATACACAACAGGAGGTTTAAAATGCCTAAAATGTACGGAGAAAAGTTTCCATACCCTAAGAGTGGTATGCAGCCAGCAGCAATGGACAGGCTACACGCACCAACTTCAGTTGTCTCAGGTGGCGCAAATGATATTTACTCACCAGAAGTATCTCGAGTAGCTGACACATCTATTTATCTTTCGGCAGCACCTTCAATTAGCGGAGGGGCTAACGATGTTGAAAATCCAAATCCTCCTAAAACAGCAGGTGGTGCAAACGATATTTATTTGAGTGACAATGAGACGGTTTAATGCACGAAGAAGAGAACATTCTTTTTAACAGGAATAGAATGTCTAAATCAATTGGAACGTCCAGCGACCTCACTAGATTTTCACGCGATAAACTAGTAGAAGAAATGGCATTAGAGGCACTCGACAGAATTGCAAAACACGAAAAAGAGTGTGGTATAAGATGGGCTGAGGCTATTGTTGAACTTCGAGAATTAAAGAGTGCTACAAAAAACCATGCGGCAAGATGGGAAAAACTAGCTTGGCTTATTGTGGTTTCAATGTTGACCTGTATAACTACAATATTAACTTATCATATATAAACATAGGAATATTATAAAATGCCAAGACGTAGAGCTTCGAAAAAACGATTAAGATTTCCGAGTGGTGGTGACGTTGAACCTGAAGTAACTATCACAGGTACCCCACGTCAGAGTACGACTGTCACTGGACCTGACGGAAAACAAACTCAGGTTAACATTCGAGGTGCTGAGCCTTCCAAAGAGGACGTAACTCAGTTACGTGAAGCTTTCGATATTGATGTTGAAAAAACTAGTTCAGAGGGCACTGTAACAGCGGATAGCCAAATTCAGAAACTAGAGGACCGAGAAAGCTTAGCTGACACAGCGGGTATAGAAGATATAACAATAGACACCGTTAAAACAACTGATGCTATTTCTAAAGATGCTCAAAAGCAAGAAGACTTTGCTGCCTCAAAGTTTGATGCTGCTCAAGCTGGAGATTTAGCCACCACAAAAGCGGCACAGAAAGAGGTAACAAAAGAAGCAGAAGCCGCCACCGCACAGCTGACAACTACTCAAGCAGCGACAAGAGATGCTCAACAAGAAAAAGCAGCAAAAGCTGAGGATGTAGTTTTTGTTGAAGACACAAGGTCACAAATAGATAAAGTTACGGGCCAAGAAGTAATAGTAGCTGCTACTCCCGATGCTGAAAAGAAACAAAGAGCAGCTATCACTGGGACTGCTGCTGATGATGCGGTTGCTGCTCAAATTATAGGAGTGGTAGGTTACGAAGCAGCACAACAGCGCCAAGTCACTGGAACAGCCGCTACAGCAGCCGCACAGACGATGGTTGCACAGATTAGTGACCTTCCTTCTGATATAAGTGCAGCTATCGTAGAAAACCCCGCTGCTGTAGAAGCTCAGATAGATAACCAGCCTGTGGAAGTTCAGGCAGCTATCGCAGCTTTACCCACAGAAGCTTTAGTCTCTGTTCAGTTGGAGTCTTTACTAGCAGGAATGGACAGCGGAGTAACTCCCACTTGGGCAAGACCAGCAGTTGCCGCAGTGAATCAGCAAATGGCAGAAAGAGGTTTATCTATTTCTTCAGTCGGACGAGATTCTTTGTTTAATGCTATTATTCAAAGTTCATTACCTTTAGCTCAAAGTAATGCACAAGCTTTGCAGCAACGTGCATCTCAGAACTTAACAAACCAGCAACAGGCTAATATGGCGCAAGCCACTCAAGATATGCAACGTCGCATGGCAAACCTCGCAAATAGACAAACTGCTGAGTCTCAGTCGGCTGCAAATGCGCAACAGATGGCGACGATGCAAAGTCAATTTAAACAAGACGCTACACTTCTTTCTGCAAATCAGCAGCAGCAATCAAGACTTCAAAATTTACAAAATCTTCAGCAAGCGGCTGTGCTTAATCTTCAAAGCGAGCAATCGATGGCTGCTCAAAATTTAGGTAACGAACAGCAAGTACAGTTGGCGAATCTTCAGGTAGACGCCCAACGTGCTGGAGCAGACCAAACTGCTGAAAATCAAGCAAGACTTGCTGAGTTTCAAGTAGCTTCCGATTTTATGGCTAAGAACGCTGCCCTTACACAGGACATGAGAAAAGCAAACCTGAGTAATGAGCAGCAAATACGATTAGCTAATCTATCAGCACTTAATCAAGCAGCTTCAGAAAATCTTTCTGTTGCTCAGCAAACAGAACTTTCAAACTTAAATAAAACCTTAGAAACAAATAAGCTACAGGCGCAGATAGCGCAGCAAATGAGTTTAACTCAGCTTAATGTGGACCAACAGACCGCTGTAACTAACGCTGCTACAGTAGCAAATTTAGACTTGACGAAATTTAGTGCTTCACAACAAAATCAATTAGCTAACAGTAAATTCATGCAGACAATGACTACGGCTGATTTTAGCGCAAGGCAACAAGGAATTATGCAAGATGCTACAACACTTGCGGCAATAGATATGCAAACTGCTGACTCACTCACTAAAGTATCAATACAGAATGCTCAAAACTTTTTAGCGATGGATGTAGCTAATCTAAATAATGAACAACAAGCAGCGGTGTTAGACCAGCAGCTCAGGCAACAAAGAATGCTATCAGACCAAGCTGCTCAGAATGCTTCAAAACAGTTTAATGCTACTTCTGAAAACCAAACAAATCAGTTTATAGCAAGTCTTGGACAGCAGCTAGAGCAGTTTAATGCACAGCAAGTTACTGCAACATCTAAATTTAATGTAACTGAAAAAAATAAAGCTTCTGCTATAGATGCTGGAAATACATTAGATGCTGATAAATTTAGTAATCAGTTGGCTACTCAAATAGCGCAATACGATATTGATGCACAATTTAGGACTGACTCTTGGAATTCTGCAAACGCACAAGCTGTAGAACAGTCGAATGTTACTTGGAGAAGAAAACAGAACACTATTGATTCTGCTGCTCAAAATGCTTCAAATCAACAAGCGGCTCAATTTGCTTTTGGTGTAACTGCTGCGGAACAAAACTATGTCTGGCAATCACTAAGAGACAAGGCTGCTTTTAATCAGCAAACAAAAGAAAACAAATCAACAAGTGCTATGCAAATACTATCATCAATCTACTCTAATGAATCGTTGATGGCGCCATCTAATAGGGCGTTGGTTGGGCAGTTAGCTAACGCACTCGAAGTAATAATATTCGGTAAAAATATCTAGGAGAATAGCATGGGCTTCTTTAAAAAAATATTTAAATCTATCGGTAAGGTTTTTAAAAAAATTGGTAAAGGCATAAAAAAAGCTTTTGTAGCTGTTGGTAAGTTTACGAATAAGCTTGGTATTGTCGGTCAAATAGGTATGATGTTTGCTGTGCCATATTTAGCAGGTTTAGCTGTGCAAGGACTGACTACGTTAGGTAGTGGGTTTATGACAGGTTTAGCAAACACAGGTTATATAACTTCGGGTACAAAATTAGTAGCAGCAAAAGGGTTCACAGCAGGTGCAGCTAGAGTAGCTCACACAGTGTTGTCAACCGCTGCGGAGATTGCAAGCAAAGGAATGCATACTTATCGTACTATTTCGAATACCATAAAGGGTGTAGTAGGAGATATAGCAAAAGGAATAGGAAATAAAATGGGTATACCCACTAATATTTCTTTCGTAAGCCCCATGACTGGAAAGGCTATACCCGGAGTCGAAGGAACTGCTGGAGATATTTTCGAAAACGCTGCAAAACGTCTGAAGCATGGGTTTAACCCACCTCCTCTTACTGATAGAATTCTACCTTTAACGGACTTATCCAAAGTGAATCCTAAATCCATGAACTACGAGTACGGCGGTGTAACTAAGGATGTCACTAGCAAAATTGCCCCATCTGACCCTAGCATGAATCGCCCAGTGTACGCTCCTGTAGAAGGAGCAACGCCAGATGGCAACCTTATTGATATTATTTTTCCTGCGGATAAAACTGCAAAAGAAGTAGCAGAAATAGCAGCAAGAAAAGCAGCAGCAGCAAAAGCAGCAGCAGAAAACAAAAGTCTTGAAAAACAGGTAGCAGAAGCACTCGTAGGAACAGGCATTACTAATTTGATGGCAAAACCACCGACTGAGTACACATATGCTGGTGGTCCCGGCCCATCCTCCCGCAGTTATGTTCCACCAAGAAATCCAGACACTTACGGCATTGCCGGTATCGCTGAGTTTACTGCTGCTCACGGCATTGGTATTCCTTTCGACGGCACCACAAGGGCTGACGATTATGCCTCCTTGGTTCCTGCTCCGGCGCTTATTGCCGCTTTTCCCAAAAATTCGTTCACTGACATGCTATATAACGAGCAGACGAGTGGTAAACCGCCGTTGTGGTTTCCAGAAGGGTCTCTAGTATAACATAGAACTACACACACAAGGAACTTATAGATGGCAATAAGCGAACAACAAATTGAAAAATTTGCAAGTAAGACAGACAGGCCAATTGCAGGGCAGTCTTTAACACAAGACCCTGACAATCCTGCTGCTTACGAGCGCCCTCCTTCAATCACCACAAAAGAAGAGGGTATTGAATACTGCATGGATATAATTCTAGATGATGACAATTTTCCTGTTATTATGAATGCGTTAGCTGAAGGTGTTCCTGTAATGGACCTTGTGCAAGGAATACTAGTAAACTCTTTTGAAGAAGGAGTTTTCAATCCAGACCTCATGTTGTTGTTAGCAGAGCCTCTCGCTTATTTACTTTTAGGAATTTCAGAACGAGAAGGTATTCGAGCTACAATTGTGACAGACCCGGACGACCCTTATGACCCAGACGATTTTGACAACTGGGAGTACGATGACGACGACGAAGAAGAAAAAGAAACTACAAAAAATTCTAGAAGCTCTTTTAAAGAAAATCTAAAATCTATTAAAACTCCAAAAGCTGACGAAGATTTAAATCTAGATAAAATTATAGAAAATGCTTCCTCTTCTTTAATGAGTAAACCTTCAAAAACTAATTCTAGATAGGAGTTTACAATGGCAGATAAGTTTGGACAAGAGGAGTCTACCGCAGGTTTCGGAGAGGGTGAGTCGAATAATATATCATTGTTGACGCAAGTGATGGCGAAACAATATGTTCCGTCGGAAGAAGAAAAAAAACCGAAAAAAAAATCTCTTTGGGACAAAATAAAACAATTTGGAGTTGACTATGTATTGCCCACAGTCGCGGAGACAACTACAAAGTATGTAGCTCAAAAGGGATTAAAAGCGGTTGACGATACTATGAACGAGTTTTTTAACGCCAAGCAGAATGTGTGGCACCGGAAAGCAGAAGAAGTGACATCTTCAAATCTTTCGGCACAAAACAGAGGAGCCGTCTTCCTCAAGCAACACAAAAAATGGGTAGACGATGGTAAATCAGACGACGAAATTTTGAGACTTGCACTCCGAAGTTCAGTGGGCGAACAAGTTGCAACTCAATTGGCGGAAGGAGAACTTATGGTTGATGGTAGGGTAGTATCGTATGATATTAAAGGTACAGACGCGTATTCTATTTTAATTGATAATATAGTAGACGACAGAATAAAGGAAAACAATGGTGCGTTTGGAAAACAGTACAATGAAGTTCTAAGACTCTCACGAGACAATTACAAAGAATCTCCCACAGAGAGATATACACGTCTAAGTGAACACAGTAGAAAAGCTCGTAATATGTTTGATTCAGTTATAGACTACTTTCAAGGTAAAACACCAGAGGAATTAGAAGCTGAAGCAATAAAAAGTTTAAAAAATTCTGATGTATATAAGGATAACTTAGCTTTAGCAGAAGCTTTTAAACAGTGGGATGTACGTAGAGGAAAGGAAGAAGCGAATAAGGTTTTTACCGCAGCCACGGTAGCAGCAGAAATAAAGAATATAAACCCTGACTTATTTGAAGGCAAGTTGAGAACTATAGAGGGAACGGAGTCTTACTATAATACAGAAGGGAAGTATGTAACATCGAATGGATTCTGGGAGATATCTACTAATATGTTTGGAGAGACACAAACCAACTTCCACAGAGTGGGTGACGAACGGCCAACGACAGTTGATAATGAACGATTTAAATCAATGTGGTCTGGTATAGGGCAAACTCTGATTACACTGCGAGAGGGAAGTATTTACTCTAAATCGCTAGGAACAGAACTTGCGAATAATATAGCAAATAAATACAAAGGACTAGATATATACAATTTAGAAACCCATCTGGGTAGAGGAGACTTCGTAGGACCGGAAGGTTTCGAAAAGTTAAATGCTATTGCAGAAGATATTGCACAACAAGTAAATATTTTTCGAAGCGTGGAGGAGAACTGGTCACCAACACTGACAGACCTTGATAGAAGCAGTATACAGGCAGTGATAACAGAGACAGAGGCCCTACAAAAGGCAGCGCTTACAAAGCTGGATGAGGGAACAAGCCCAGCTGCCCGACAAGAAATACTCTCCCAAATAGCCGTAGATGTTGCTAAAAGACGACGTCTAATAAACGGGATTAAAGCAGGTGTGGTTACAGTAGATACGGTCACCCGCATAGAAATGCCTGTAGGTTTTAAGATTGAGAACAATGTACCTGTTGAAAACTCAACGTTCAATTGGACGATTTCGCAGTATGCGATTTCTCAAGCAGCATTTAACTCATGGCATGGGGGAGGCAATAGTTTATCTGTATTACAAAAGAACAAAATACGCAAAAGCCTTGGTGAGCTTGGTGATGAACCTATGTTCGATGGAGATACGATTACCCTCGCTGGGAATGAATATTTTAAACTCATCACGGGAGGTGCTGCTACTGGTACTGTTACTGGTACTGTTACTGGTACTGTTACTGGTGCTGTTACTGGTGCTGTTACTGTTGATACTGATGGAGTTGCAATATCTCCAAGCGTAGCACAAGACGCGTTTGATGCTTTAACTTTAGATGACATGCTCGAAAGGACACAAAGATTGCAAGGTGCTGGGTCAGATACACCAGGAAGAAGTATTTCTGAAACAGATAACCCGCGTATAATAAAGGAAATGTGGACTACCGGCGTAACTTTAGCCGAGATGGAGAATACATTACCCGATACTTCTGATATCCAGTTAAAAGACGTCAGAGCCATCACCAAGATTATCGACGACGAAGAAGGAGGTAATTACGCCGCAGTACTCGCGTCGAGAAGAGAACCACTTACATCCGTTACACCCGAAGAGGTAGACGTTGATTTTTTAAAAACTTCTTCAGCTTCTTCAACTTCTTTACTACAGGCGCCAGACGCCACTGACAGCTATGCCATCCACCTTAGCACAGGAGAAGAAAGAGCTACGTGGAATTCAGTAACACGATGGTATGAGGATAACAGACAGTTATTAGCTGTTGCCATGGCGACGAATGCCAAGGTGTATGAACTATACAATACGGAAGGTATCCCAGGTCTTTTTGCAAAATTTAATAAGGACTATACGGCTAAGGCGGCTGAGGCGGCTAAGGCGATACTTGAGGCGGATGAGGCGGCTGATGCGGCTGATGCGGCTGAGACTAAGAAAAGAATTAAAGATACGGGTGCTAGGAGTCGGTTTGAATGATAAGAATAAATCCTAATACTGGTGAATATGTTGAAAGTACATTCACTAACGAGGGGCAGATATTTAGACCTCTTACTGAGCAGGAAGTAAACGCATATCTAAACAAACCTAAGTTTACTTCTGTGGTTGAAGAACCCGTGGAAGAGGACGACGCATCTTTTTTGACAGATGCGGGTAGAGTTGGTTTTTCAATTTTAGAAGGTTTTGCTCAATTAGGAAGTGATGTTATTATTCGCCCTTTTGTAGACGACAAAAAAGAGTACGACGAGTCTTACTCTGAGTGGCGCGGCGAAATGGCAGAGTATGTTCCGGGGCTAGACCGCGAAGATATTATTGACGAGGAAACTGGTGAAGTTTTAAGAACTGAAACAGGCGCAGGTATGATATTAGACGTGGCCTCATATTTAGTTGGTGGTGGTGTGGTATTTAAAGCACTAGGTAAGATTTCTAAATTACAAAAAGCTAAATATGGAAATCTTACGAGAGGCGTGATAGCCGAACAAACTGTAGAACAAGTATTGGCCGACCCCCACAGTAATTTAGCTAATCTTGTTAGTGAAAGCTTAATGGACGAACCACCGGAAGTTATAGAATTTTTAGCAGCCGATGAAGCAGACGACGTTCTTTTTAACAGAGCTAAGATGGCTATGGTATCTGGCGTTCTTACAGCAGGTATTGGTGGCATTTTAAAGCTTGGCTTTAAAACTGTTGATGTTGCTAAACACTCTAGAGCGGTAATAGGAAAGGAAAGTCCATCAACCCCTGGAGAGTACGAAGTAGTGATTGGCAGTCTGCTACAGGCAACTAAAGAACAACTAAAAGATAATCCCTCTCCTCTAGTAGAGAAAGTTAAAGAGGTAGCTGAAGATTCAGCGGAGGGGGTGTCCCAAATAATTAAGCAAAGTTCAGGTTCTATCGGGAGCGTAGCTGGGTTTTCCGGTGTGCTCAAATGGGTTAAGCAGCGTTACTTTTTGTCAAGAGGTTTTTTATCTAAAGAAGGGTATAAAGCCCAGGAAGATTCAATTGAATCTCAGAAGAGACTTGTGGCTCATGCTGGTCATCTTGCTAAACGCCTTCAACGATTTATGGATGATACAATCGAAGGAAATATAGTTGATGATGTTAATCGAGCTTTAACTGACAAAAAAATGTTAGAGTTAAAGCCAGATGAAAAAATAAAATATCTAGTTAGCGAATATAAATTTTCTACAGAGATAGCAGAAGACATCGCGGATGCCAGAGGAACTATAGACACTTTATCTAAAACTATTTTAGATTCTAACATCGGTTCAGAAGCTGTTAGAGAAGCTATCGATGCGAATATGGGCAGTTATATGAGGAAATCTTATAGACTATATGAAGACGCTGATTGGTCTCCTAGTGATTCTTTAAAAGAGTCAGCAAAAGACGCAATTGTGAAAGCTAAGTTAGGCTCCAAAAAAGCTGAAGATGTTGACGTTGATTTACTTGAAAAGTTCACACGAGAGGCTTATACTGATATAGCAAAACTTCTCGACAAAAATAGCTTATTAGGTGCCGATGATTATCTTACTCAAATAAGAAAAGTAAACAAATATTATTTGACGGGAAGAAAAGAAATGCTTCCTGAAATAGAAAAACTAATGGGCATAATTGAAAGTCCTACAGAAAATATCATATTAACGATTCAAAAGTCGGTTAGTCTTACTGAAAATAATAAATTTTACACCAGATTACTGGAGCTTGGGGGTTCAGTTCCTTCTAATCCATCGGTGTACGACGAATCGTTGGTTAAAGCAAGGATTGAGTTAGCAAGTAATAAAAACAGAAGTGTTGAAGACCTCACAAAAGGTAGTTATGTTACAATAGACAGTTCTGATTTAGGTGTTCCAACAGGTTCGGTTGGTAAAGTGTTAAGTGTAAATTCTAAAAAAACTCCCGGTATGATTACTGTACAAATAGGTAAGGGCGGGAAAAAAATAAATGTTAAAAAAAGCGAAGGTTTGGATAAGTTATCAATTATTCCAAACTCCAACAAGGTAAACAAACTTGCTACACAATACTACGATGATGTCACAGGTGGTAAGGCTTATACATCTTCAAAATATATCAGCAAATACAGAGATACCACAGGTCCACTAACCACTGAAATTAAAGGTACTGGGTCTGTGTTAGATGGGCAATACACAACTAAAGAATTGGCAAGGTCTATTCATGGCCTCGAAGATACGCACCTTTCACTTTTTGGATTAGGGACAAAATATTTTGAAAAGGGTGCTAAAAATCAAGGAATTTTTAGATGGTTTGCAGGAGCAAAAGGACTTAATCAACAGATGAGAACTGTCTACGACCACACCACTCATTTACGTAATGGTTTGGGGGGTCTTCAATTTGGACTAGCTAATGGATTAAACCCTCTTAAAAATGGAAGACTAAATTTTCAAGTTCTTAGGAATGAAATAGGAGAAGGAAGTGACAAAGTATTCGATGAATACTATGAACTACTTCAAGGTTTAGGAGTTATTGGTACTTCAGTCAGAGGTTCTGAAGCTAGAGCGCTTCTCGATATAGCAAGCGAAACAACACCTTCTAGATGGGCGGCAAAGCTTGAAGATTATGCTAAACGAAACCCAGACACTAGACGTGGAAAGTTAGCAGAAATGGCTAGGCTTGGAAAAAATAGACCAGAGCAAATCTACATGGCTACGGATGATTTCTTTAAAATGAACGGGTTTGCTAACGAGCTTGTCACACTTCGTAAAGCACACGCCGGTGACGCTGCTTGGACGGAAGATTTGTTGCGAATAGAAGCTGCTAATCTTATAAAAGATACTATGCCTAATTACAACAGAGTTACTAAGGGTATCAAAGCTCTACGAGAAATGCCTATAGGTAATTTTGTGGCTTTTCCTGCTGAGATTGCGAGAACCAGTGCTAATATTCTCTCACAATCAATGAAAGAAATAAAGTCTGGTAATAGCGTACTGAGAAATAGAGGACTTCAAAGATTAGCTGGGTTCTCATTCACAAATTTAGGGTGGACTGCCGCAGGTAGTTTCGGCTACAAATCGGTTGGCTTTTCTGAAACTGAAAATGAAGGTCTTCAAACAAACGCTGAGAGTTACACTACTCATCACGACAAACAATTTATACCGGGAGAGGATGGTGTCATGTACGTGCACGACCCAACCTATATAAATTCTTATTATGTGTGGCAGGATATAGGGCAGTCGCTATACAGAGAGTTGTCCGTAGGAGAAGTAAGCGGCGTAGCACTTGGTGAGAGAATGATGAAGGGAGTGTTATCGTCCGCAGAAGCATTTGTTAAACCTTTTACCGATGAGTCTATGTTTACTCAACTTATGGGAGACCTCTACTACGCATCGAAAGATTCCGACGGAAGAGCGCCCGCAGGTCGAAAAATTTTCAAAGACAAAGAAGACTTCGGTGGCTCTATTTACGATATAGCAGAGTACATGGCGGCGGGGTTTTCGCCTGGATTTATTTTAGATGGTATTAAATATTCAAAAGCTATATTCGAAGAACCTAATGCCAATACAGGGCTTAAAGATAACCTAACAGCTAGAACACTTGAGATGTTGAGTGGTATAAATTTTCGTAAATATAAACCTGAAGATAACTTTGGATTTCATATTAAAAAGTTTAATAGTGTTGTTAGGTACCAAATTGGTGATATAACGCCTAAATTTAATAAGGAAGGAGCTGAGTATTTTAAAGAGTACAGTACAGCTCAAGCAAAGAAATTCAGGGCTTCTCAAGAGTTATACAGACAGATTGAAGCTATGAGAGCTATTAATTTTAAATCTCATGAAATTTACGCCATGTTAAAAAAGAATGGAATAACAAGCAAAAAGCAGCTTCGGTTTTTAATGCGAGGTCGTTTTGACCCTGATACTATTACGCCTAGCATGAGAAAAAAAATACGTGAAAAAGCAAGTGATGTATCTCAAGCTAAACAAGACAACTCAATACTAAGAGAGTTTTATTCAAAATTAAATGGTGCTCTTCTTCAGCCCATAGATAAAGAAGATATAGCTCGTGCTGAACTTGCGAGTGGTAAAATATCTCGCGTGGAATATGACAGACTAGAATTTAAAAAGGGTGGTGAGGTAAACATTCCTCGTGCACCGAGAGAACCCGATGAGCGTATAGATAAAATGACGGGGTTGCCTTATAATGTACAAGCAGGTATGGCCTTTATAGATGATGAAGACCCTCTAAAACGTTTAGGTTTTGCTGGCGGAGGACAAGTAGACCCACTGGTGCGTTTAGGATTTAGTGGGGGAAGTGCTGTTGGTGGACTAAACAAAATTTTAGGTAGCTTAAAGCGTTCCCGATTTGTCGGAGGTGGTGCTACCTACACAATCCAAGCAGGAGACACGCTTTCGGGTATTGCAAAAATGCATGGAATATCACAAGAGAAGCTTCAAGAATTAAATAAGATTGAAGACCCTGATAAAATCTTTTCGGGTAGTGAATTAAAGCTATCTAGCACAGAAACTGAAGAGTTCATAGCACAAGACCCAGTGTATACAGAGTTTACAACAACAGAGTTTACACCAGAAGATGAGGCAAACGTAGCGGCAGATATTCTACAAAGTATCATACGAGACCCAAACAGAGATATAGAAGCAGAATTAGAAGAAGAAAAACTGCAACTACAGAGACTCGAGATGCGTAAATTAAACCTCAATACTCGTGAATTAGAAGTAGTAGATGAGATTGCTCCATCGCAGCCAGAGAAGATATCAGAAACAGGTGATGCTGAGGATGTCGATTACGAAGGTGTATGGGGAGGAGGTAGACGACGCTTGCATGAGGTTTTAAATGAGATTAAAAATGATTTGGATGAGGGACAAATACTAAGCATAGAGGCGCAAGTCCGTGAATGGGGTGCTTACATAGACATGATGTTCGCGCCCGTAGGAGAGCTTATTGGCACCGTAGCATCTGCTTTAACTCCTGATGCAATTGAAGAACCATTTAAAAGAGAAATGGCAGAGGTTGGAGAAAATATTGGAGAGTGGATAAAAGAAAACGGGTACGAGCGTTCTGCAAAAAATGTGAACGCTCTAATTTCTATTGTTGGAATTATACCAGCGGCACAAATACTCAAAAGAGGAATAAATACTGTAGCAGCAGGAACTAAAACAAAGCTTGATGGTTTTTATGAAAAGTCGCGTGACGAGAAGGGAAAAGTTATACCCTTTTCAAATGAGGCAGAACGAAAGCTTTCCCAATTGAAAGCAGCAGGTACTGCGTTTGCTCAAGCAGCACCCTCTGCGGTTGTCGATGTTCTTTTACCGGGAATGATAGCACGTAGAAGATTATCAGCAGCGGGGTCTAAACGAAAAGAAATAATTAGAGAAGAAAAAACTAAAAATGTTGCTGACGCTTACTCTTCTGCAATGGCTGGAAGAAATATTGTAGAACAAAGCCCTGATACAAAACTAGGAGATTTAGTTGAAAGAGATTCGGCTTTGTCAATATCTTACATTTATGATAATAAAAAATTAGATGATTATGCAGGTGTAAGGGCTGCTTTATTTAAAGACTATAATGATTTTGATGTTCCGCTAGAAATTCAAGATGCAGGAATGAATCATATACTTAACGGTCCTTGGACTGAAGGATTAAGAATTACAGTAAAAGGAAAAGAGCTAAAGTCTGAGCGTCCTCTAAATCCTCAGAATACTGACGTAGATATTAAAAGATTAGATAGCCCACAAAACTTATTAACTGAATCTCATGGAGAACTTGATATAGCTGCTAACTCACTCAGAAAAATATTCAAAGAGTCCAATAGAGCTAAGATGGCAAAATATATTAATCAGTTAGAAGGAGACGGAACTTTTAAAAAGACAATAAAACTTAATAACAAAGGTACTGTAACCCCAGCTTCTTTAGGGAAAGACCATCATACACACGTAAATGTTGAAGCTACTATAGGCAGCGCTACTCCTGACCAGATTAAAGCTTGGCTATCTTATAAGGGTGATAGTATAGGTTCAGTTACAGTGTATCAAAAAGATAAGTTTGGAAAATATAAGCGAGATGCAAAGGGCGCTAAAATAGTAAAGTTAGACGCAGATAATAAACCCGTATTAAAGTTAGATAAATCTGGCAATCCTGTAAAGGATATGGCAACACATACTGGTAAACAATTAGCAGCAGTTGCATTTAGAGTGGATGAAAACAACCCTAATATTATTTATTGGTCAAGCTCTCATAAATCTAATTCTAAAGAATCTGGTGGAGTCAATGATTTTGTAGCGTTTGACCTTAAAACGAAAGAAGTCTATACAATGGTTTCTGACAAGCATGACATGTTAGCAAATTTAAATCCAATCGGAGGAACTTCCCGCCTAACAATTGCACCTATAACTAAAAGAAATTTTGTCAATCCTAAACTTAAAGGTAAGCACACGCAGAGAGACTTCCAAGGAGAGGCAAAGGCAGCACTTGCAATGTTAGAAAAATACAAATTAGAACTTCCAGAAGGTGGTTTAACAATGAAAACATACGACCCCTTAACTGGAGTAATTCCTACCGGAAAGAAAACTGTTTCTTTGCTTGGTAACTCTAACATAACAATAGACAACCTTAAAAAAATTGCAAGCGCAAAGAAGATAGAAAAGGTAGGTGAAAATTGGAAAATAGATGGGGATAAAATGCTCAGGAGCCAGCTTGATGGGGCGGTACATATTAATCAAACTACTTTAGCGCACTTTGCTGGTAAAGCTACTTCAAAGGATTACGCAACATTAGCTAGAAGATTAGGTAAAATCTATGCGTCATCTACCGTGTTGGGAGAATCGAACAGAGAAGGTTCAGTGCTTGGGGGCCTCAAAAAGGTTTCGCAATCATGAGTCTCTTTTTTCGCAGTGCAGCAGCTACAAAAGTAAAAGAACTTCTTAGCGCAGAATCAGAAGATTTGAAAGATAAAAGTCTCAGAGTTTTCGTGAAGGGTGGAGGGTGTTCAGGATTTCAATATGAGTTTATATTTGATAAGAAGAACGAAGAAGATAAGGTAGTAACTACTGACGGAGTAGCTTTAGTAGTAGACCCTCTGAGCTTTGAGTATTTAAAAGGCTCTGAAATAGACTACTTAACAAGTCCCTTTGCATCTCAGTTTGTAATTCGTAATCCTAATGTTCAAACAACTTGTGGTTGTGGCAGTTCTTTCGCGTTATAGTAAAGGGGGAGACAAATAGTGGAATTTTTAATTAATACTTTTGGCGCTAAACTATGTTGTATTGCAGCAAGTGGATTAGGCGGGATAACAGACCAAGCAATTAGAAGAAAGTTTAAAGTTATGGAAATACTTATAGCTTTGCTTATTGGTGTTGTCTCTGCTGAAATATTTATTCCAGCTTTAATGTCTTACTTTCATTTTGACAAAACTGTTGGCGTGGCAATTGCTTTTGTTGTTGGGTACTGTGGTATCAGACTACTTCCTATGATTGAAGCTAATGTGAAAAAAAGGTTAGAAAAATGACATACAAATATTTTACAGAGCAAGAACTAAGTTGTAGTCATTGCAAGAAGAACGGAATGAATGATGCTTTCATGGTAAAGATAGAAGCTCTTCGAGAAGAACTGGGGTTTCCTTTTGTGGTAACCTCTGGCTATCGGTGTGCGAACCACCCAATAGAGGCCCGTAAAGCCTCTCCAGGAGCACACACAACGGGTAGAGCACTCGACCTATTGGTGTCTGGAGAAAACGCCTACAGACTCCTCTCAGACGCTCTCAGGGCAGGGTTTACAGGCATCGGAGTGAACCAAAAAGGAGGCTCTAGATTTATACACATAGACAACATAGAATCTACTGCGGAAAGACCCAGACCTTGGGTATGGAGTTACTGATGGAAGAGTTGTTGGTGCTTATGTATACAGAAGAACAACTTGAAACTCTCTACGGTATCTACGCTAGGCATCAGAACCGTGCTAGTTTAGGCTTTATGAAACTTGAAGATTTTAGGGCTTTGTTTGAAGAACAACAATCGTATTTACTTATGAAGGAGATGGAGAATGCTTCTTAGCGCAATACTTGGACCCATAGGAACTATCGCTTCAAGCTGGTTGGACGGTCGCAATGAAAAGATAAAGGCTAACACAAAAGTGAAGGTAGCTAGAGCAGAAGCCGAAGCTATTGTGATGCAAAAGAAAGCTACAGGAGAAATAGATTGGGATATCGCACAAGCTAAGGCTAGTGAAAGCTCCTGGAAAGACGAGTGGCTTACTGTGGTGTTCACCTTACCTTTAATTCTATTGTTGTTCGGGGAGGAGCAGCGAGTTAATAACTTCTTTCTTGCTCTGGGTAACTGCCCCGAGTGGTACCAGTATTTGTTAGGTACAATCGTAGCGGCTAGCTTTGGATTTCGAGGGGCATCTCAGTTTATGAGGAAAAAGAAATGAAGCGATATATAAATGCACATAGAAGAAAAAGGAAAGGTGGTGGTCGTTTCAAAAAGAATTCAACTATCTACGCTGTGATGAAGAAAGGATTTCCAAAAGGTAGAAAATGAATAAGTTCCCCGTAGTAGAAGTATGTTGGGGTGATGCGTGGGTTGATACAGCCGACTACACTTTTGAAGAAGCCAAAAATCTTAAGCCTGTAATCCGAAAAACAATAGGCTATTTAATCAACACAACAGATGAGTGTATCATATTAGCCACAGACCTATACAATGAAAGTAAAATACCGACTATAAAAGAAAGTACTGTTAATACTCCTATGATTATTCCTTGGGGTATGGTACTGGAGTGGTATGAGTTTACTTTTTAAACTATTAATTATTACTTCAATATTGTTCAGTTATGCTTGTTCAGTAGATACCAGAGCTGAAGAAAGTGAAGAGGACATCAGATGCTTGGCGAAGAATATTTATTTTGAAGCGCGTAGTGAAAGCATGGCAGGATGGTTGGGAGTTGCCGGTGTGACTTTGAATAGAGTATCTTCAAAAAGATTTCCAAACTCTGTTTGTGAAGTAGTTTTTCAAGGCCCTAAGTATGTAAGTAGTGGGCTACCCATAAAACACAGGTGTCAGTTTAGTTGGTACTGCGATGGGAAATCAGACTATATTGTGGATAGGGATATACACTCTGAAATATCTTACTTTGTTAGAACTATAATGGAAGCTAACAACTTTATATTTGATATCACCGAGGGTGCAACACACTATCATCACTTCGCAATAAATCCTTATTGGGCTAAAAGTATGACAAAAACTGTGCGAATAGACTCACATATTTTTTATAGGAACTAAAAATGATACTAGAAGACTTCAGTAAAGGCGGAAGTGCTAAGAAGAAAGACTCTCGCTTAAAGAACGCAGGTGTTTCTGGGTACAATAAACCTAAGCGTACTCCAAAACATAAAACAAAATCTCATGTGGTGGTCGCAAAAGATGGGGATAAGATTAAGACTATACGGTTTGGGCAACAGGGCGTGACAGGAGACAGAAAAAAAACAAAACGCTCAGATTCTTTTAAAGCTCGTCACGCAAAGAACATTGAGAAGGGCAAAATGTCAGCAGCTTACTGGGCCAACAAAGTTAAATGGTAACTAGGAGAGTATTATGTCTGAAGAATTTTTTCAATTTATAGAGTCTCCAGAAACCACCGCAATTCGAGTCAACACGGACGCAATGAATCATCTAGGGGTTTTACTTAGTAGTTTAGAAGATATGGTATTGCGACTTGCCGTGCTTGATATGCTGTCCAAACATTCTAAGTTTGTTTTAGAAACTTCAGAAAAAATAGTAATGAATAAACGACTAGATATAAAAGCAGTTAAGTAAAGTCTGTGTTTCTTTCACTACTAGCGCAAAGCACTTAACTCCTTTTCTAAATGTGCATGAAGACTTGAGAGTTTAACATCAGCCTCTCTTATCAGTTTCTGCACAAGAGGAGTGTCGTGTTTATCAAATACTTTTGATACATCCTCTATAGGTAGCTTACGAAACTCAGTCATTAAGTTACCTTTTCTATCTATAAATACTTTAAACGAAATTATATTTCCTTCTTCTTTCATTGAAACACTACCCCTTCTAAGTTACCCCTAAGTCCTGCTTTCATGTAGGAAGTTGACCGACCTTCAAAGAAGTTCTGGTGTTCAACTCCTAGCACATCATCCAACCAATTCAGAGGGTTATCCTTAACACCATAGTTAGGCTTTAATCCCAACTGTAGCAATCGTCGGTCAGCAATATAACGAATGTATACCGTCATTTCTTTCTTTGATAATCCTTGAATATCCCCATGTTCAAATACCAAGTCTAAGAACTTATCTTCTAACTCGACCATATCTCTGCATGCTTGGTAGATTTCTTTTTTAAAATCATCAGTCCATATCTCAATATTCTCTTGTATGAATTCTCTAAATAGTTTTGTCATCGCTTCAACGTGTAAAGACTCATCCCGAATACTATAAGTAATTATTTGTCCCATACCTTTCATCTTTCCAAATCTAGGAAAGTTTAAAAGTATTATAAAACTACTGAATAGCTGAAGGCCCTCAGTGAAACCGCTATAAACGGCAAGCGCTTTTGCAATACTTTCTTTGTCCTTTGCGGTTACCTTTATATTATTTATATATTCATGTTTAGCGGCCATCGCCTCGTATTCAGAGAAGGCTTTATACTCTGTTTCAGGCATACCTACTGTATCCAACAGCAGACTGTAGGCGTGTTGATGAATGGATTCCATATTTGCAAAGCTACTCATCATCATACGAGCTTCAGGCTTCTTAAATATTCTCATGTATCTATCAACGTAGCCTGACCCCACATCCACATCTGACTGAGTGAACAGCCTAAATATTTGAGTGAGTAAATTCTTTTCGGACTCACCTAAATCCTGCCAATCTTTTACGTCATTATGTAGAGGTACGTCCTCTGGAAACCAGTGCATTTGATTCTGTTGAACGTAGTAATCAAACATCCAAGGATGGTCAAAAGGTTTATAGTAATCTCTCGTTCCTAACAAGCTCATTTAATGTTATCCTTATTGTTAATAATCAGTGCTACCCCTCGCAAGCCAAACACTCTACATCAGAAAGATTAATTCTGGGTATCTTGACGTTTACATTCTCCGTATTTCTTGCTGCGTCAGACCTCAAATAGTAAAGAGATTTTAAGTTTTTTGCCCCCGCCCAGTGCACATCGTTTACATACTGCAAAAACTCGTTGTGAATTTCTTGTGGTTCTGTAGCCTTTGGTGGTGCAAAGAATAGATTTACGCTTTGACTTTGACAAACATACTTCTGTCTATGGTGTGCATGTTCTATAACCCATATCTGATTTATCTCAGGAGCAGTTTTAAATATTTCTTTTTCCTCGTCACTCAAGAAATTCAAGTGCTGAACGGACCCTTGCTCCGCAGCAATATTCTTCCAAACTTCTTCTGTATTTTTCTTTTTAGATTTTAAAAGTTTTTCTAAAAACCGATTGACAACCTTGTACGAACCCGTCAGAGTTTTGTGCGTATACACATTAGCCCTCGATGGCTCAATACTAGGACTTGTTCCATCACATATAATGCTAGAACTAGCGTTAGGGGCAATAGCAAGAAGATGAGCATTCCTCCTGCCGCTACCAACCATGTCAGGTGCTTCGCCGCGTTCGCCGCCCAATCGCAGACTAGCTTCTTCAGCCCTACTCTTGAGTAATCCGAAAGCTCTGTGGTTAAATGAACTGGCATACATACTTTCGAAAGGAATGTTATGAGACTGGAGGTAGCTGTGAAACCCCATCGCGCCAAGGCCGATTGAGCGTTCTCTATAGGCTGAATAAGCTGCTTTTCTGTAACCATGTTTACTCTCCTTGATGTAGTTTTTAAACCGAACTGGTCCTGCTCTATAAGAACCAAGCTCGTCTGTATGAACCGCGCTGTCGATAAAATGCTGCAATACATTATCTAGCATTGTAATCAAGTCTTCAATGAAAAGCTCGTCTTCACTCCACTCATCAAACTTTTCTAGATTCACACTTGATAGACAACACACGGCTGTTCTATCTTCGTTTGTAGGTAAAGTTATTTCACTGCATAGATTACTCTGCTTTATTTCTAGCCCAAGTTCTCTTTGTTCTTTCGGAAGAGCGTCATTACAGTTATCTACATTAATAATATAGGGTTCTCCTGTCTCCGCACGAGTATGAATAATTTGCCACCACAAATCTCTGGCGCTTACACTCTTGACAGCTTCCTTGGATTTAGGGTCTATCAATCTCCAATCTTCATCTTTCTTTACTGAATTTAAAAACTCATTTGTGATGTTAACAGCGTTATGTATGTTTAAACATTTACGATTCAAATCCCCGCCAGTCGTTTTCCGCATGGCGATGAACTCTTCTATCTCGGGGTGGTGAATATCCATATAAGCTGCGTAGCTACCTCTACGAGTAACTCCCTGGTTGAACGCCAGCATTTGAGAGTCTACGACGTGCATGAAAGGGATAGAACCAGTAGATTTACTACCACTAGAAGTCCCAGTACCGTTACTCCTAACATCACCCCAATACCCCCCGATACCTCCACCTGCGCTTGCCAACCAAATGTTTTCATCATAATGGTCAGATAAACCAATCCTCGAATCAGGCACATAGTTAAGAAAACAACTAATGGGAAGACCGCGAGAGGTTCCCCCGTTACTAAGTATAGGGGTGCTAAACATAAACCAGCAATCACTTGAGTATTTATAAAGTCGCTGTGCAAGGCTGAAGTCAGTAGTTCCTTGATACGTTGCCCCAAATATCGAAGCCCTAGCAAAAGCTTGTTGAGCATACTCTTCACTCTCCCAGAAGTATCTGTCTCTTAGTGTGTCTTGTGAGAATTGATTTAAGTCATTCTCTTTACTGAGGTCTATCTGAATCCCCAGATATTCTTGTGTTTTCAAGGTCATGTTCGTGTTCCTTTTTATCCTTTACGTAACGCTTAGATTTCTGTCTGTTCTTCGCGGTTTTGCTGCGATTAAATCGAGCCGTTCTTTCCGCTTTTCTGTCCACCTTCAAACTCCCCTGTTTTCGTGTAGGAATTAAATAGTTTTTGCTCGTACCAAGAAGCCTTTGATAAATCGCTTACAGGATTATTCTTATAACGAAACCTCCATCTGTACTTTAGAGAGTTACCACGTAGGTACCCCACAAATTCTTCGGGGGTGAGCATAGCTTCTATTGCATCAATACATTCTATAGCTCCTTTATTATAATGAGATGGGTTGTTCACCTCATCGTTCTCAGGCGCTTTACCCGGAGATTTTAGAGAGTTAGGTTGTCTTTCTTCTATTTTGTTGGCCCATTTATACTCATCAAAATAATCTGTCTCTGTAGGTGTTGTATCATCCAAATAGTTATTTCGCATAGGTTTCTTCCTCCTTATCGAAGTCATGTTTTCGCTCATTAAATTCATCTGATTTTCTAGCTTTAATATCTACCCACTCATCAGGCAGTGTGTCCTCCGTGTACCATCTAAATTTATTAGCAGAAGCCCACTCGCCGTGAGTTCGTTTTGTCCCGTCTTTTCTCATTTTAGAATTTGGCATGGGGGAAGAAGGATTAGCGAATAAAAAAACTAGCTCCGTATTTTCTGGTAGGTTCTCTCGAATCCATTTGTACTTTGAATATTCTGCGAAGTCCCAAAACCTACCCTTTGATTCTAGCACAATTTTCTTACTGTGTAAAGTCCTAACGAAGTCAGGCTCATAAGAATGTTGAATTACATACTTAATCTTGTCTGCGTGATGCTCCCAATCTTTTAGAATTGTATCGTGCAGTAGGTATTCCCAAATGCTGTCGTATCCTTCAACCTTTGTATGTCGTGGTCTTTTAACTCTTGATTTACGTTTCAATGAATTTCTCTTTCATACTTGGCTATAGTATTACCGATGGCATCGTATAAAAATATCAGTTCTTCTAAGTCTAACTTCTCTTGACGTAACTGCACGTTGGCCGCGTAAGCAATGATTACATGCTCAACTGGTCGTTCATTTTTTGTTTCTTCAGAAGCCATTGTAAATCCTCCATTTTAATTTTATCCAGGGACATTCCTTTTTTGACTAACTTTTTAATGTTCTGTGTAGCCCAACGGAAAGTATAAAAGGATAGATAATAAGTTTTTTTCATTTGCATATAACAGTCTTTGGGCAAGAAGCTTTTAAAGTTTTCTTTTGTTATTCGGTTAGCCTCATCTTCTTCCACAATACTTTTCAGCCACTCAATTAAAAGACTACTTGCCCTTTCGTTTATTCTTTTTGTGACCTTCTTTTTCATGCGGCGATTTCTTCAACTTTAGGAACTGTTTTTACTTTCGTTAAGTATTCAATACCCTTAGCATACTTAAACATGCGAAGACCCTCACCATCATTGACATCTTTGTGACACTCTATTTTAAAACTACAATATACACAACCCATTGGTAATTTCATGTTACCTTTTGTTCCTGCTGGTACAGGCGCGTAGCATTTTTCTGGAGGCTTTCCCATGTTAAAAACTAACTTCATTAATTTACTAATGAGCGACTCCACATTTGGTTTCTCTAGGTCTTCTGGTTGAAACAATGTAAGCTCTCCTGACTCTTTATTAATAACTAAGAAGCCGCCGTTCTCTGTTCCTTCAGCCTTCTCGTATCCCGCAAGCTGGCTCAGATAACCGAAGGGGTCATCCTCTCTAAGCTTACCATTTTTAAACTTCCTAAACGCAAAACCAGAGGCTGTTTTTATATCTATTACCTCGCCGTCAATCTTACAATCCATATGACCCTTGACACCGCTGACAACAACTTCCTTTTGCTGGTCCGTTACGGTATGCCCAGAAAGCTTCACTAAAAAAATTAAAACTTCCTCCAGTAGATGCCCATACAAAAATTTTATAGAGGTGGAAGCGTCCACCGTCGAGCTAGAGTCAGCATGTTTATTCGCATAGTACAGTTGTCTACTCGGTTTACCGATGTTCGACATTCGGAGTGTGAAGCCGCTTCTATTTCTTGGAGTAGCCCAAGATACTACCGCATTCTTTATTCCTTCCATCAAGGAATCTAAAAGTTCCTGCGGAATTTGTTCCTCACCTGTGTTTAATTTAGATACAGATGTATACATATCATCAACTAGGGTCGTCAGGTTTTTCATATTAGGTCTCCTGTTCTGCACTATCAAGATTATTCTTAAATGCTTTTATAACATCACTTGAAAAAAGTTTTTGTAGATTAACAAGGAACATCCGACTCGCGTTGTTGTCCCCTCCCGATACAGTTTTAAAAGTATCTAAGTCATTCACAATTTTCTTGAGCATCTTGGTATCAAAAACTAAAGTACAAAACTCTGCGTCACCAACACAAAGATTGTGAAACCAGTAGTCTGATTCGGTAGCTTTAATGCCTGAAGGTTTCCCGTAACTTTCGTACTCAATACAAATGTTACCCGTCTTCATCCACATATCTCTTTCAGATTTAACCTCTATTTTTTTATTCTCAAGCATGTCTCGTATCTTATCTTCTCGTATCTCTCCGTACTGTAAGTCTAAGTCAAACTTTTTTCTGTCTGCTTTAATGGGTTTCACTCCAGTTTTCTCCTACTTTATATTCGGCGTCCAAAGGACAGTTAAGTTTATAGTAATCACCAGCTTGTCGTATTGCACTTACAGCCATCTCTCCAAGTCTATCAACATCTTCATGCCAGGTTTCTATCTGCCATTCATCGTGTACGTTTGCTACGATACGAGCATCAACTACATTTTCTGAAAGCATCTTGTTCAGTATAATTAATCCTCGTTTCATAACGATGGCTCCCGCTCCTTGCAGCAATGAATTTAATGCAGCATGGGAACTACGAATAAAAATCTTACGCCCGTCTAACGCTTTGATGTATTCGTTTTGTTCAGCTTCTCCTGTAATACGATGTCTAAGAGACTTAAGTGTTGGGAAATTATCAAGAAAAGATTGCTTAATTCGTTTACCTGTTTTTTTGTTTCCTCCAACCACGCTTCCAATTTTAGCATCTCCAGCTCCGTAAAGGAAGGCGTAGATGAAAGTCTTAGCCTGATTTCTTGATTCAAGTCCCGCCCTAGCTTGATTAGCTGTGTGGATATCTCCGTTGAGAATTTCATCTATAAACTCCTTATCATTTAAGTAGTGTGCAAGCATTCTAAGCTCTAGACCACTCGCATCCACGCCTACTAGCTTATACCCTCTTGGCACTACCCAGCAAGCTCGACACTCTTTACCATAAGGTGAGTTAACACTAGGTACCTGCGCTAAGTTAGGGTCGCGATGGGCCATTCTTCCAGTGATTGTACCATTAGAAATTACTGAACCATGCACTCTGTCTCGCTTCAGAAAAGATAACCAAGACTGTACTTGAGCTATACGTTTTTGTAACATTAAGTATCGAGCTATAATTACTGCCTCTGGAATATCCTTTACTATCGATAAGACTGTTTCATCAATTTTAGGGTGACCAGTTGGTGTGAAATACTTAGGCTTCCAGCCAAACTCTTGTAGGTACTGCCCTATCTGCTGGCGTGAACCTAAATTAAAAGGTTCTTCAGTAATTCTAGTTAAACCACTAGACCCTTTAGACAGAAGAGTGTATTCTTCTTCCGTTAACCGGGCTTGATTACCCTGTGCATCGACACCTAGTCTACTCAGAATACCTTGCTTTGTATGCTGAGCTTTCAGCGTCCTCTCTATTATTCTAGGTTTAAAAGTTTTATGTACCTCCTCCTTAGCATTCACCAGCTCATATTTAAAATGAACTAGTAACTTCTGTGCAGCTTCTTGATTGAGCATGAACCCAGAATCTCGTTGCTTACAGGTTATTTTGTAAGTCTCTGTTTCAAGATTAACACTCTCGGATGTGAACCCTTTGCTTTCAATTTTCAAGGCTTGATAAACTTTATAATTTACAAAGACATCTTGAGCGCAATACTTCATCATGTCGTCGGAGTATTTATTGTAATCGTTGAACTCTATTTTCGGAAACCTTAACTGGTTACCCCACGCCCTTAGACCGTGTGATGCTCTAATAGGATTAAATAATCTGGAGAGTACCAAAGTATCAATGATTTTTTTACTCATGAGGTCAACACCACAAAGTCTCTTGATGACAGGTATATCAAATCCAATTATGTTATGTCCGATAAGTTTGTCAGAACTTTGAAGAAGCTCGATGCCTTCTTCTATTTTGTTTGGTGGAAAATTTAATTGTTCCTTTGTATCAATATTTAATATAGATATACAATATATTTTAGTCGGTTGTAATCCATTTGTTTCAATATCAAAGACTAAAGATTTCACAGTAATACCTCTTCATCGTCGTCAGTTACAAAAGTTTCGTTCAGCCTCCCTGTTTCTTTGTCATAAACTAAATGTGTGGCTATGCCTACATCGCCAGTGTACCTAGATTTTAATACTCGCATGTGCGTTGTGTTAGCCTCCTGCGGGTCTTCTGATTGTTGGTCACGCTCTAATGCTATCACACAATCGGACAACTGTGCAATACTTTGTGACCCTCGTAGATGTGAAAGACTGACAGAGATACCATTCTCGTGCCCTCTGTTACCTTCGACTCTACGTAAGTGGCTTACGAGTATCAAGCCTACACCTGTCTCCTCAACGATGCTACGAAGCTTTGTCATTATATTATCAATAGCTCTGCGCTCGTCACCTTCCACCATTGAGCTTACAAGCATATGAAGATGGTCTACGACTACCCACTTACATTCGCACCCTATGATAAGAAACCTAAGCTTGCTGAATATCTCTTCGATGTCAGTAATTCCAAAATGACTATGAATCCATACGCGGTCCTTATTTTTACCGCTATAAATCTTATCGAAGATAGTATTTAATTGTTCTTCGTTGTAGGTTTCTCGAACTTGGTCAATGTAAAGTCGTGCGTTGGCTTCGATAGATAAAATACCATCCACAGTCCTTCGCCAATCTTCTTCAAGCGCAATGATACCTACGTTATCTTCAGTGTGCGTAATTAACCAATGCTCTAGCTCTCTTGTAACACTTGACTTACCTAATCCAGTGCCTCCCGTGAGCGTCACAAGCTCACCTCTTCGTAGACCATAAAGTTTATTGTTAAGCCCATCCCAAGGGTAGGGCACACTCTCTCGTTGCTCACGGCTATTAAAATTATCTTTCTGTTCTGAAATATTCAGAACTCCAGAAGGTGTGTATAGCTTCGAACTCCACCAAGCATCTATATAAGATTGCTTATGTCCTGCCTTGAGCATTTCATTAGGGTCTTTGAAGTCGTCAGGCATCACAAGCAGTCTAGCTTTACCTGGTGTGAGTAACATCGCAACCTTTTTCGCAGCTTCCCTACCAGCCTTATCGTTATCAAAATTAATTACAACAGTATTATAGCCTTCAAGGAATTCTATCGAATGTTTAACATCCCTAGCTGCCCCTGCGGCTCCACTTTTAATACTCACTACAGGCCACTTTGAACCTAGTAGTTCGTAAGCAGCCATCGCATCACACTCACCCTCGACGAGCGTTATATATTTTCCAGAGTCTTTGAATATAGACTGACCGAATAGACCAGTGCCCTGTGAACTTCCTCGCCAAGAGAAATACTTACCTGTTTCTCTCACCTTGTAACTTGTAACTTCTGCTGCTACCGAGTAAGGATAAAAGTGTTTTACTATTTCTCCTTTGTCATTTGTAACTGCTTTGACGTTGTACTTCTTCGCTGTTTCTAGACTAATACCACGGTCAGTTAACTGTACGAAGCTGCCTTCAATTTCGTTGATTGAATTTGTTTGCTTCACTTTAAATTCTTCTACGTTGTTGTTGATTGAGTTACCTTCAGTTAGATTTGCGTAGTCACCAACTCTTTTATCACATGAAAAACAATAAGCACTACCGTCGTCGTTGATACTTGCCGCATCACTCGAACCGCAGAGTGGACACGGCTGATGGTATTTAACAAAGGCCACTTTGATTTCTCCTTTTTAAAAAAGAAACTAAAAGCAGTTTTTGGACTTGCTCAGGTCGTCGGTGCAGGTTAGTTATTTTCTACCTCATGTATACATATCATCAACTTCAGCAGTATCTACTACTGCCATATCATCTGTGAGATGCTCTTTCAATTTACTATTGAAGGTAATGCTCGCTGCTTGTAGTATATCTACACGCCGCTTGCACGTCGCTATCTCCTGATTTATATCTACCATGTAACTTAAAAAAGTCTTACCATCGCTACTAAATTTAGTAGTATCGTACTTTACTCCTTCGTTTTCATAGGTAATTTTATTTATTTCCTTATTCAAAGTTCACCCACCTCCTCTTCATCATCTTCGATAATATCAAACGAATCACTGGCTTGTGGTTCGTAAGGTACTAGTTTCACTACCTGTACAGCTAAAAGTTCCAAGCCCTTGAAGTCTTGACCATTTCGGTTCATTTCCCAAGCCCGTACTAATACCTTAACCTTAGAACCATTACCTACCAAACAATTCAGAGTATTTTTCTGAGCATCCACCAACTCAGGGGCTTCGCGAATCCTTCCATTCGGCCCGTTAACCTTACGATTGATAGTAATGGTAGGCCCATCAGATTTATCTTTAATTGTGTATCCTTCATCCTTAAGTTCTTGAGCCTTATCATCAGTCAGCACCACGTCGATGCAGTATTTTGGTTCAAACCTAGTATTAGGTTGTGTGATTGAAGCCCAATTTGCAATACCTTCTATCATCATTATGCGTCTCCTTTTTGTGAGTGAACCCCGACAGCATAGCACGGTCGGGTTTGTGTGTCAAGCTAAATTTCAGCTAAGTAATTTAAAAAGTTTGGCAGTTGATTAAAAACAAATTCTTCAGTTAGTTTTGTATCACTTTTTCGATTCATCAAAACAAAACCTATGAATTTTTCTTTAACTACTTTGTTAGGGCATGGACAACCTATATGTAGTGCAAACATCTTTGCCCAATAATCATCAAGAAGTAACCGTTCTTTTTCCTTTGTCATTGTGGTCTCCGCATATGACTTTGTTCAAAATAACTTTGTACGACTTTGTTCAAAATAACTTTCGTTGCTGCATCCTGGAACGTTACAAACCGGCCCAGAAACCTCTGACCGTCACGTGCCAACCAAGAGTTGCGAGTGTTACACCATGATACTCCTGTGACATGTGATGACGGTCTGATTGTAGTGCGAACTTGTGTATTCATTTAGTTTCTCCAAAGGCTTCGATTGATAATTCTCTATACTTTTCTTTTTGAATGTTCACTAAGCGCTGAACGTATCTCTGACGAGCCATTAGACTCTTCGATATTAGTTTTTCAAACTCTGAAGCAGGGAGTTCATCGATAAAGTTATCATTCTCTACAGTGAGTTCGTCATTCTTTTGGAATACCTTGTCGATAAGTATGTCGTTTTCTAAATTTTGATATTCATCACTCATTTCATTGTCACCTTCATAAATTCTGGGGTTGGTCGGTTGGTCCATCTTGCAAAGTCTTTCTTATATTGTGAATAATAATTACGGTAGCCGTCAACAGGATTCTCTGACTTCACATCGTCCGGCATACATTGCGGAACTACTGTTGCGTCGTTCGAAAACGACAAATTCCTTGGTAAGATTTCTAAATATCGAGCTAGCTTTATATAAGTTGCGTGGTCTTTGTCGTATCTATAAGTGTACTCCTCACATAGGTGATGCCACAAAAGTTGAAGCCAGTTATAATTCCAAGGTGACTCTCGCACCCATATAGCACTCGGGTGTTTAACAAAACAAGCCTTGTACAAATTGTCCTCAAAGTCAGCATCAGGATGTTGCCATCTTTTAATTTTGCGGCCACTTGAACTGTCTATGTACATCTCACCATCAAGTACACGATGTGTTGTGCTGAGTAGCTGTGCATACTCTACAATCATCTTCACTACGTGCTTGTCACAATGCAGCTTAGCACTTTCAACAGCGCTTGAATCTAGATAAAAAATATTCATTTGGACTCTACTATATATTGTGTAACACAAGATGACCACTGCGCCCACGAAGATGATAGGTTGGTTGCAGTCGTATCGATAAAGTGTTTTGGATACAAATCAACCGCTAGTAGGTTAAGCATATCAAGAATACGCTCGTGAACCTCTTCGACTCCACAAGCCTGTAAACCCTGAACTACAATAGGGAGCGTGGTTACGGTCATAAAGTCGGCAACCTCTACCATTTTAGGTATCTCCTAATATAACTACATAGTTTTATCACCATAATTTTGACAGTTACTTGAAGTACAAGTAGACGTGCTCTCAATTTGGTGCCTAACATTAACATAATGTGAGTTCTACATTCAGAAATAGAAAAGCTAATCGTATATCCTTCTTCGCTATATTAAAATGTAGTCGGGGAGTGTGCGATAAATACACATCAATACAGTTTGTGTTCCATTCAAAAATAAATCCGCATCCTTCTCCATATCGTTCTTGTGATGTCTGTAAAATCATTTTTTATCCTTTTAAAAAAGAGCCTTTTATTGACATGCTCAGGTCAAAATTATTTAAGTTAGTGAATTATAAATTCTTCTGCAAATTAAACCTGCTCTTGTTGAGCGTTTAGTAATTGCTAAGAAGAGTAGAAACGATTGCTTCTTCATAAACTTTTTCATCATGTTACCCTTTGTAGTTAAGCCGCTAGTAGGAAGTTATTCATTACTTCACTTGCCTTGTCAGTTCTGCGTTGCATCAAAGCTATTTTATTTTTAGACGATGATGGTGCGTGAGTAGACCAGTCTGTAATTGTATTATAAACTGACCACAAGTTCGGTCCCATTTGTGGTGCGTAATGATTATGATACTTATCCATCAAATATTTCAGAGTACGATTAGTTATGTTATCGCCCCAGCTAATATCTTGAACATCATCCTTGTAGTTCGCTACGTTTGCAAATATTTCTAACACTAACCGTCCTGCCGCAGGAGTATTGTATAGCTCATGCCATAACTCTATTTCATCTTCAATGATATTTGCTGCCTTGCCTAACACCGATACACCTAAGTCTATATCAAGTTTGTTTGTGTGTCGAGATTTGTAAATGGAGGCAGGGTTTCGTATAAATATTTGTGAATTCAGACATGCTGCCTGATGAAAACCCAAGGATAGAATAAAACTCCACACTCCATTGAAACTTGATAGCGCCATGACCTTAATATTACCTGTGTCTCCATCAGGTGTTAAGTATTTCTTACAGGGTAGTGTGTATTCGACAAGACACATACCTCCGTTGGGAGATACAGATATTCTTTCTTGAATACCTGTAGCGTCGAGGTTACAACGCTCAATCATGTCCCTAGTTTTATCTATCATCGTAGGATATTGAATAGGTTTATAACGTAGCCCATGAATTGCGATAGGTTCGCCTGTATCCTCACGATAATAAACTTCTTTGGAGTTGTAACTTCTCAGTGTGCCATCTATATCATTTGAGAATGGAGTGAATTGTCCTATCCGTGGACCTGCGAACAGCCGTACAGATTTAGAATCCTCAATCTGATATATCACCTTAGCTTTCTTCACGTTAAAATCCGCATCTCCATAGCCATTTTCACGTAGCCCTTGGACTGCTTCAAAGTTACTATTCAATGTATGTAGCATTTTGTATCTCCGTTAGTTAAAATAAAACCGCCCTTCAACGACGATTGCAAACAGCCTAACACACCCCGGAACCGCTTGTCAACCCCTTGGCGAATATTAAAGTAGGTATTGACAGCCATTTAAAAATATGCTATAGTTTTTTTCAAAACTCTTTAGAGTTTCTTTATAAAAAAAACAACAAGAACTCTAAAGAACTCTAAAGAACTCTAAAGAACCTTAAAGAACCTTAAAGAACCTTAAAGAACCTTAAAGAACCTTAAAGAACTCTAAAGAACCTTAAAGAATCTTTGTAACTCTTTAATATATAAAGAATTTAATAAGTTTTTAAAGTTCTTTAAAAGGTTTTAAGAAACTATTTTTTATTTGTTTCAGTAGATTAGCTTTGTCCTTACGTGAATAATCCTTTTTAGATTTATGTGAATGAGATTTCTTTAGAATCTCTGGACTCCCTACTTGCTTTTTCATTTTTAATTAATCTCCTTTAGTAGTTATCAATTTAAAATCATCATCGTTTGTTGAGTGTACCCAGCGAGAAGTGTTGAGATTACCATTCCATATACGCCACCAAGGACCAACTTCATTTGAAAAAAATACAGCATTTGTTACTTGTATAATTGACCAACCTGTATCCCCGTCGCGCTTGCAGCGTTCTTCGCCCTTCTTAGTTTTAGGTATAAGTTGCATTTTAATTCCTCTTCATTATGTCATGAAACTCTTTTAAGTTTGCCAGAGTAACAAAGAAAGAATTAGAAATCAAATTTTCTTGTCGTCTCTGAGCTTTATTTGAACCTTTACGTTTTAAACTACCTAATAAATCGCTTGGGTCGAGATGTCTCAGGTCATTCTCATCAAAGGATAATATATTTGGAGGCAATTGCAAGCCATCATCCTTCAAATTCTTTGTATTAAATGCCATTGCAATTCTATAATCACGTTGTAGTGCCTTGCGTAATGCGTTCTTCGATTGCTTGGTATACATAGAACCACTAAAAGTTAAATCATAATTTGTTTGAACATTTTTGCGTAGCCTACTTAATACTTTAGTATAATCATAGAACATTGAGTTCGGTCGTTGCGCTATAATATACTCAAAGTCTATATCACTTGTACCATTTAATCTAAAGAGTGCAGGTAGGTTATCACGTTTCGCTTTTCGCTCTGCACTATCTATTTCAATAAGTAATTGCTGATTAAACCAATTGTTTCTGAGTAAATATAAAATAGTCTTTTTTGTTGTGGCATTTTGAGCTGGCGTCATACCTAGCTGACCACTCGAAATTAAACAATCACGCTTACATCCAGATGCATCAGCGCCACTACATAAAGTTTTCATTGCTACCTTATCTGCCGGTTGCAGATACATGATGTAAGTATTAAATTTAGCAGAACCCATTTCCGTTTTAGTACCAGTACCAAATAACTTCATAGATTCATTTAAGTAATCTAAGTTGTCATATGCCCAGACCTTTGCGGTTTGCTGTAGCTTGTCGCTATTGTGTATTTCTTTTGTAGTTATATTAAACATTTTAAATCCTCTATTAAACTTTCAAAAGATGTAATATGCTACTTTCAAAGATTTGGGGTACACAGATACAGCATACGCTTTATTCTGTTCTGTTCGATAAACTACAACACACATAGTTTTTTCTGGAAACAACACATTATCTCTAAATTCCACAGTCAACTCACTTTTAGCATTCACAAGTTCCTTGAAAAATTTATCTTTGGATACTTGTTTCATTTTCAATCTCCATTGTTGGTAATTCAATTTCAATTATTTTATACGCCGACCAAACTTCTTTACTTTCCGAATGTATTACTTTGTTATTTTCTATTGTTGCGTAGCTTTCCCATTTCCAGCCCCGCGCATCTTCCCAATCTTCATCTAAACCTAACTTCATATGCTTAATTGCACCTTCTTTGCTATCAAACATGTTAATACATTCCCATTGTTCAATCATATGCCCACAATATCGCAGTAAAATAAACTGGTTCATTTTATAAACCCCTTTTAGTTATCTTTAAGGATTGTATCGCAGATGTAGCGACTTGATATACATAATTCATTTACATAACTCCAATAGCAACAGTTGTTCTTGATAATAGTTTTCAAATAAATTACCTATAACTAATCCTGTTACTATTCCAGCAGATATAAGTAATGCCATCACGACTTCATTCATTTTATTAGCTCCATTAGAAATTCAATGAGACTCCATTAGAAATTCAATGAGACTCCATTAGAAATTCAATGAGACTCCATTAGAAATTCAATGAGACTCCATTAGAAATTCAATGAGACTCCATTAGCGCAAAAAAGTCAAGCATGGTCGAAAAATAAAGACAAGCGTAGTCAAAACAATAGCTTGCAACGCTCGAACTGTTCGACCGAGACGACACACTGCCACATCTTGGCGTGTGCTGTCAAGTCTCCAAGAAACCCTAGCAAAATCAACAGCTTGGGTAGCCAAGAGCAGCCAAGAGCAGCCAAGAGCAGCCAAGAGCAGC
>Ga0209337_1000194_pt1 | contig 48453 bp, 65 predicted proteins | sample LinPmetageLP53_FD_184044 | JGI IMG/M metagenome (GOLD analysis project Ga0209337, IMG submission 184044) | Marine viral communities from the Pacific Ocean - LP-53 (SPAdes) (version 2) | ecosystem: Environmental > Aquatic > Marine > Oceanic | place: Pacific Ocean | collected 2010-02-08
TACCAACACATATGGAACCACGGTCCAAGATCCATTAATGATACGATGGTCCAATCAAGAATCTGTCACGAACTGGACAATTAGTTCAGACACAACTGCTGGTAGCTTGAGACTTGGATCTGGGTCGAAGTTTGTACAAGCCATAGAAACAAAACGTGAGATACTCGTATATACAGATACATCATTACACTCGTTACGTTTTATTGGGGGCGATTTTGTTTTTGGTATACAACAGATTGCATCAAACATTACAATTATGGGTCCAAAAGCTGCTGTTGCTACAGAGGATATAGTGTTCTGGATGGGACGAGATAATTTTTATATATATGCCGGTGGGACACAAACCTTACCATGTACTGTTAAAGACAAAGTGTTTCTTGATTTTAACAATGCGCAACGTGATAAAGTTGTGGCCGGAGTAAATTCAGAGTTTGGTGAGGTTATATGGTTTTATCCGTCTGAGTCTAATTCATTAAATAACGGTGGCACGGGTGGTATAGATAAGTATGTTGTCTATAACTATAATGAAAAAGTCTGGTACTTTGGTAATTTAGCTAGAACAGCATGGATTGACAGGGGTATACGGAACTTTCCTATTGCTGCTTCGTCTTCTTATTTATACAATCATGAAAATGGTTATGATGACGATGGTTCTGCAATGACATCATTTATTGAGTCAGCACCAATGGATATAGGTGACGGTGATAGATTTAGTCTTATACAAAAAGTTATACCCGATTTAACTTTTGAGGGCTCTGTTAACCAAAGCACACCTGCAGCAAACTTTACTTTAAAAGCAAGGAATGAACCCGGAGAAGATTACGGTAATACGTCTGCTGGCACGGCAACGCGAACAGCAACTTCTCCTGTAGAATTATTTACAAATCAAATTGATCTACGGGTAAGAGGACGATCTTTTGCTTTACGGGTTGATTCCGATGCAACAGGTATGAAATGGAAGTTAGGATCCCCAAGGGTTAATCTTAGACCAGATGGGAGACGTTAATGGTATATGGTAATTTAGGTGTAACACCACCAAGACTTCCCGAACCACCCATTGAATTTGGTAGAGATCCTTTGGTAACATCTAGCTATGTTATGGATTTAGTTCGTTCTTTAGAAGTTTTTATTAATCAACAACAAAGTTCAGAAACAGAAGAAAAATTAGAAACAATTAGTTGGTTTATGGGACAATGACAGTACGGTATAAAAATGCTAAAGCAGATTTGACTACAACTAATGCAACGGCTGTGTTAACACCTGCAAATGCTACTACCGCTATAATAAAATCAATATTAGTGTCAGAAGATAGTGGAAATGCAGATACAATTACGCTAACTATTACAGCAGGTAGTGATGTGTTTAGTTTGTTTAAAGTAAAAGCCGTTAGTGCAAATACAACAGTTGAGCTTTTAACAGCACCTTTGGTACTAGCAGAGTCAGAGATATTAAAAGCAACTGCAGCTACAGCAAATCGTTTACATGTGGTTGTAAGTTATATGGAAATAAGTTAAGGTAGGTTTATGCAACAGGGTATATCATCATTTGTAAATAGCAAACCAGATTATGAGCTTGATCCGATAGGCATAGCGTCTTTCCAAGATCATGCAGAAAAGCTTGCTAACATGGGTCGTAATGGCGACACCTATATTGTTCATGCGGCCGAAGGCGAAACTGTTTTGCCTATGGAAGTATTAGATGCAAACCCACAGCTAAAGAACATGTTGTTTACACAAATGCGGGACATGGGCATCGAACCAGAACGCTACATTGTAGGTAGTGATCTTAACTCTATTAATCCTATTACAGGACAACCAGAGTTTTTTCTTAAAAAGATATTTAAAGGTTTAAAGAATGTAGGTAAGGCCCTAAAGAAAAATGCATCAGTTGTTTTACCTATTGCTTTAAATTATTTAGTTCCCGGAATGGGTAGCACCCTTGCAGGCACGGTGGGCGCGGGTATTGGAAGTTTGATAGAAGGCGATGACCCAAGAGAAGCTTTTAGAAGTGCAGCCCTTGGTGGTTTGTCTGGCGCAGCCTTGGCTCGTTTAACAGGTGGACCGGGTGCTATTGATAGTGACATACAAAGGAGTTTAAATTTCGGTAAAGATTTAGTGGGTGGTTCTGGTTTTGATCCGGGAACTTTTAGAAACCCTTTTACAGAAGCGCAACAATACTTTGCTTCTGGCACAACAGAAGCTGAGAAATTTGCTGACCCTACAAATTTTAAGTTTCCGGAAGGGCAAAATTTAGGTGCAAGTATTCCTGAAACAAACACTAGTTATTTTAAAAGTCCTTTTGCCAAACCACCAACAATAGATGAAATTATTAAATCAGATAGTTTTAAAGAAAAAATAACAGGTATTCAATCTTTAACTGATGGTAAAATTACACCAGATGCTCTCCTATTACAGGATTTTTATTTAAAACTAGCTCAAGCTGAACAAAAAAAATTAGCACCTAGCTTCTTACAAAAATATGGCGTACCGCTTGCAGGTATAACGGGTGCTGCTGCGTTAGGCGGGTTCTTTAGTGCACCTGAAGAAGAACCCGAAGAGGAGATATTGACAGGACAAGATTTGATTGATGAGGATCCTGACAAGTATTATATTGATGTAGCAGCACAACCCTTTGTAGATCAAAGTCAAGTGGCCAGTGCTTATGGCATACCGTCTTTGCCTGAAATGTCGCCATACCCAATGCCTACTTTTAATGCAAACAAAGGTGGGGCGGCTTATCCAAGACGAACAGGTGGTATAGGACCGGGTTTAGGTTCTGGTACAAAAGATGATGTTCCTGCAATGCTTACAGATGGTGAGTTTGTAATGACAAGAAAAGCTGTTAAGAACGCAGGCAACGGTAGTTTAAATAAAGGCATAAAGAATATGTACTCTTTGATGCGTAATCTTGAAACAAGGAGAGCGTAATGGCTGAGACAGTAATATCAAGAGAAGCTCCTGACATAGAAGCCATGAAGCTTGCCTTGATGCAGGCGGGTATTGATTTAACAAAAGAGGGTATGACACTACCGCAACAACAGATAGCCGATATGTCTGGGTTGCAGAAACTTGCTACACAGTACGCGGGTCAGGGTATTGGTTCATACATGCCTTATTTACAAGGTGCTAGTGACTTATATGGTCAGGGCGGAAATATGTATGGCAGTGCCGCAGACATGTATAAACAATCAACCGGTAAATTTGATCCTACTTCTTACCAGCAATTTATGGATCCTTACACGGAAGAAGTTATTAAACAGCAATATGCTGACATAAATCGTTTAGGCGGTCAGCAGCAACAAGGTTTATCTGATGCGGCTGTACAGGCAGGTGCTTTTGGTGGTGGCAGGCAAGCTATTGGGTCAGCGGAGATTGGTAGAAATGTTCTTGACCAACAATCACGGACCGGAAGCCAGTTAAGATCGCAAGGTTTTCAACAGGCAATGGGTAGTGCTATGTCTGATTTTCAAAACAGAATGGGTAGATTAGGTTCTGCGGCAGGTGGTTTAGGTAACGTAGCTGGTGGATTAGGCAGTACAGCAGGCGGTTTAGCCACGTTAGGTGCGTCTATTCCCGGATTAAAACAACAGGAACTTGGTTTTCTTTTTGATATGGGCGGTAGGCAACAGGCACAACAACAAGCAGGTCTTGATGCTCTTTACCAAAATCAACTTAAACAACAAATGGAGCCTTATCAAAGATTAGGTTTCTTGTCTGACATATTTCAAGGAGCTCCTTCTTCACAAATGCAATTTACAACAGGCACAGCACCAGGGTCTGGTGTTTCTCCTTTCCAACAATACCTTGGTTATGGTATAGGTGGATTAAGTGCCGTATCTGGTGCTAATAAATTAGGATTGTTTGGATGAGCGTTTTAAGAAGACAAATGTTCCAACAAGGCGGACCGGTCACGGCTCCCGAAGCAGCTGCTGTTCAGCAAGGTGCCCAACAAGTTATGGGACAAATCAATCAAGAGATAGACACCTCCCAAAACTTTGAACAGATGATTAACGCAACACGCGGTGAGGCGGCTCCAATAGAAGATCGTTACCGTGAACTAGCTACTATTGTAGGTCCGGAAGATGCTATGCAGACACCTGAATCTGTTTTAGCTTTGGCACAGCCTGTTATTGAAAACGCATTGGTTGATGAAGGCATTGGTGGTTTGGCGCAAGAACAAATGTCGGGACCTGTCGGTCCTGAAATGTCAGGCGGTATTATGGAAATGACACAGCCTGTGCAACAATTTCAAAAAGGTGGGGCTGCATTAAGTGATTACTATCAAGCAAACTTACCACTTATTCAAGAAATTTTAGGTTCAGAAGATGTAAAAAAACAGGCACAAGGACAAGCCTTATTGGACATAGCTCAAAGAGCTTTCTTATTTGGTAGCGGTGTAAATCCTGCAACAGGTAAACCTTATGGTGAAGATGAAACGGAAGCACAAAAACTTGCTGGCTTTTTAGCATCAGCGACCACGCCTATTGGTGAACAGCTATCCGTATACAATCAAGCTAAAGCCGCAGAAAGATCAAAAGCTCTTGACATGGCTATTACACAAAAAGCAGCTGCAGGTAAAGAAAAGAAAGTGGAGCTTTTGAATGTTATGTCAGCAGAAGGTACAGTTTTAGCTTCTTTAAATAAAAATGATGCAAAATTTGAAGAGAACTTTAATAAATTAAAAGAATTAAATTCTGGTGCATATCTTGCTAAATTACCTACAGGGGCTTTGACAAAAGCCAGTGTTGCACAAGAAATGGACCAAGTTTTTGTTGATGGTGCGTTTCAAGGTTTTATAAATATAAAAGATCCAAATGTAAATAAGCTTATTACAAAATTAAAAACAGAAAACCCTACTAAAACTATACAAGTACTTGACAAACCACCACCACCTTTTACGCCTGTTGTTACTTTTAATGATGATGGAAAAGCTGCTGTTTCCATTTCAAACAGCCAATTAAGCTCAAATTTATCTTTAGGTTTTACTGAAGAAAATAACCCAAAACCAAGCAAGTTTTTATCTGAAAAAGTTATAATGTACAATAATAAGGGTCAAGCTGGAATTGCTACAACAGACGCTGAATTACAAAGATTAATAAAAACACATCCTAATCAAAATAAGCCAACAGCCTTTACATCAAAAAGATTGTGGAAAATTTCTGAAGACGGTATAATTCAATCTGAAAGTAAGGTTGCAACTAACATTGGAGAACAAGCTACTTTAATTCAATCTGGTTTTAGTTCAGAAACACCGCCAGAATTTTATGAAGAAAAAGTTGTTTGGAAAAATGATAAAGATTTTAAAGTTGTTAAATCACAAGGAGAATACTCAACAGCTTTAGATGACGGTTATGTTTTTGAAAACAAACAAGAACCTTACGAAGCAAAGATATACTTTAATCAAAAGGGTAAACATGTAGTATCTAAATCTAATGAAGAGTTAGAAGCTAATTTTAATGAAGGATTTATATATCTAACGAAACCAACTCCTTTTAAGCCAATTGTATTGTTTAATGAAGATGGTAAAAAAGCAGTTGTTGAAAATTTTGAAAACGTAGCAAAAGTTATGAAAAAAGGTTTTGTTCTTGAGAATAAACCAGATCCTTACCCAATGACGGTATTGTTTAATAACGATGGTGAAGTTAAAATTGCTACTTCTAAAAAAGTGCATGAACAAGCTTTAAAAGATGGATTCTTGCATGACAGTATTCAGAAACCTGGAGCTCCTGCTATTCACGATGTTTTTAATGACCAAGACACTTTTGTGGGATCCTATGATTTAAATAATGTGGAAGACTTAAAACGATTTAACACATTGAAAGAATTACCAAATTACAGGGTTTATAAAACAGGTGTAAGACCTAAGACACCAGATGTTACTCCAAACCTTAAAGTAGTTAGATACATAGGAGATCATCCATTAAAAGGAACAAGTGGTAATTTTGATGCTAATAGTGAAGACGGAAAACAAATTATAGAATTTGCTACAGCTAATCCAGATCAAGCACAACTTTTTAATTTAAAAACAGAAGATCAACCTAAAGAAACACAAACTGCTTATTATGTTGAAATGGACGGCGCTGGACAAATTGTTGTTTCTAATGATGCCGGTAAAACATTTACTAAAAACGGTCAAGTTTATCAACTAAGCGATTATAAAAATGAAGTTTCTGGTTTTCCATTAAACAGTAGAAATACTTTTGAAGTATTTCAAAAACTAAAAATTAGTAAACAAGCAAAACAACAATTAGAAGAACTTGATTTTGAGATTATGTCTCAAATAGGAATGTCTGCAGCAGATGCAGCTGCTTTAACAAATGCATTAGATCAAGTAAGACAAGGTACAGGTTTTTATGCACAGGTACAAAGACTTATAAATTCTGGTAGTTCGATAATCCCTCAAACTATAAGAGGAAAACCTTGGTTTGAAGATAAACAACAAGCTAATAATTATGTAAAATCAGTTAATTTATTAGTTCGTTCTGCTCTTACTTTAAGTCCTAGATACGCAGTATATGATTTAAAATTAGTTCAAGAAGTATTACCCGATACTAACTCTTTTTTAACGACCCCCACTACCGAAGCTAATAAGTTAATTAATGTAAAACAACTTTTATTTGAACAAAAAACTAAAAATTTAAAATTTTTACAAGAAGGTGGTTTAACTACCTCAGATACTAATTTATTAAGATCTAAAAATTTAGAAATTAGTAGAGCCTTAGAATTGTTGAGCGGTGTTCCATTATATGGTAATAAAATTAAACAACATTATAGCTCTGATTTTATGAAAGAATTAAAAGAAAAATCTAAAAAAATTCTCGATAAAACAAAAGGAAAGATTTAAATGGCTGATCCCGGTGGCCCCTACGTTATACCTGAAGAAACGCTTGCCGAAGCTCAATATGAGTTTACGCAAGGAGAAATGGATAATTTTAGAAAAATTTTTAAAGAAGATTCGTCCGCTATTTTAGCACAATCTTTAACTAGCATAGCTCAAAATATCTCTCCAGAGTTTAGTTATCGTAAATTAAAAAATGGCAGCTCTCTTTATTTTGATCAAGATTATCATGGAGATGCTTTTAAGGGCAGCCCAACAGAAAGACGTTTTTCTGACGATGATATTATTTCGTTACTAAGTAACGCGGAAAAAGTAGGTTTTTTTGAAGCAGCTGCAAAAAAAGCTCCTACTGCGGTAGCAACCACCGGAGCTTTTGGTTACGGTTTTGGAACAGGCGTAAAAGTACAGCAGTATATTCCGCCGGTAAACTTACCAGCTATGGTTTTAAAGAGTGCTATTCCCCCTATTTTTGGTGCAGCTGCTTCTGTAGCTACAAATATATTTGGTGAAAAAGTTGCAGAACCTGCTTTAGGTTTAGATACAATCGCAACCCCTGACAGCGTTACAAGAAAACTTATGGGTGAGGTTTTCGCTTATGGTGCTTCTGGTCCGATACTTAACTTTATGGCTAAAGGAAAAGAAATTAATTTAGACGCGGCTAGTTACGTTTCTTCATTGTTACCATATGCTGCAAAAACTAAACTTGGAGAAATGGTTACAGGCGCAACAGGTTTTATTGAACCAAGTGGACGATACACGCTTCTTGGAGCAAAATATTTAGGAGCATCCGCTGACGAATTGTCAAGGCTTAAAAAAAATAGAAAGATACCAACAACAGTAAAATTACTTTCTGCTATTGAAAAATTTTATAATGGTGTTGGAAAAGATTTAACTAACAAAAGTGTTTCTGGTCAAGTAGCTAATATTTTAGGTGAGGTAGCTTTATCTGGATCAGCTGCTTTAGGAGCGGGAAGTGCACAAACGGTTATACCTGATTCAAACGCTGCTCAATTTGGAGGAGAGTTTGCAGGTGCAGCCGTACCTGCTGTGTTTGCAAAAAGGTTTGCGGATCTTGGTCCTAAATTAGCAAACGTAGTAAAAAATTCGTACACAGCGATTAAAGAACAAGGTATTCTTGCTGCCACAGGAAGAGGTGCAAAAGTTGTTTTTGGAGAAGCCCAAGAAAAAAGAAAGTTATCGTCTGCTAAGTTTATTTTAAATAAACTTAAAAAAGCAGGATATGACGATGAGCAGATTAATTTAATTATTGAGGAACTTGATCAAGTCCTCACTCCAGAGGACATGAAAAAATTTGTTGATTTAGAGGGTAATATAATTCAACCTACTGCTGGTTTAATTTCGTCAAACCCTATAATTAAATCTCTTGAAAATTCTATTGCAACTCGATTGGGTGGTGAATTTGGACAAGATCAATTACAAATGTTTAATAAACTAAATTCTTCTTTAAAAGCACAAGTAGAATCTTTGGTTTTGTTAGGTGATAGAGAGGCCTTAGATTTAGCAGGTGAATTACAAAAAACACGATTTGAGTTATTGCTGTCAAATGATCAAATTGGAGCTATTAACAATATGATGGTAGCTTTAGACCAAGTTAAAAAAACAGACTCTATGTTTGCAGGTGATAACATAGAGTTATCAACAAGATTAAATGACGTTATACAAGGTTCTATAGATAAAGCTCGTGAGCTAGAAAGAGAGTTTTGGAATGCAATACCTAACTTTGATTTAGATGTAGATGATTTAAACAGTTTAGAGTTTATACAATTCTTTAACAGCGGTGCACCTAATACAAAAGAATTTAAAGCAGAGTTTTTAAATAAAAATCCTGTAATAGGTTCTTTTATAAAAAGAAAATTAAAAGAATTTGGTGTTGTAGATCCTTTAGAAGAAATTGTTACACCCTCTGATACTTTTAAAGTAGATCCTCAAATTAAAAGAGTTGAGGACGATATAGAAACACAATTTGGTGAAAAAATAAAAAGTGACTACGATTTAATTTTAAATGCAATAGGTCTTAGAAATGAAAGCGCAGGAGAGTTATTTACAGGCGTAGGAGGTGTTTTCCCTTCTGGATCAGTACCTCAAAATATTTTAGATATAGCTGATCCTGCCGAAAGAGTTCTTGAAGCTATAAAACTTCAAGAAAAAAAATTAAAAGGTAGAGCAGGCGATAAGGTAAGATTAAATGAGCTTTTAGAAGTTAAAAAATATGCTTCTAAGTTATCTCAATTAGAGAGAATTAAAAAACTAGACAAAACTAAAAAAGAAACTTTTGAAACCGAATTATTAGAAGAAACTCCTGAAGAACCACCTAAAATAACATTTCAAGAATTAAGAGAAGCTAGAACTTCTTTATTAAAAAAAGCTAGAACTCTTTTAGCGCAAGGTGACAGAGCTGAAGCAGCTTTTAATTTTAAACTGGCAAGTAAAATATTAAATGATTTAGATAATGTAGCTCCGGACGATACTATAGAATATAATAATGCACGAGCTTTTAGTGCCGCTTTTAATGATTTTTTTACAAGAACTTTTGTTGGGGATATTAAACAAAAAAGTAAAAACGGCGGGTTTGTTATGATCCCTGAGTTACTAGCTAAAAATTTACAAATGGGCGGAACGGACCCAACCTACATGAGAGTAAAACAAATTACGGATGTAGGTAATTTTTTAAGAGATCAAGATATAGAGGGTGCCGAAAACATAAGTAGTACTATTTCGGGCACATTAGAAATGATTTTAAGGAATGCAAGAAGCAGTGCTTTTGATAAGTCAAAAGTTACAAAATTGCCAAATGGCGAAGAAATAGTAGTTGAAGGTGCTTTTAATCCTCAAAAATTACAAAAATGGTTAGAAGATAATAAAAAACTGTTAACGCCTGATAATGAAAATAATTATGCTGGTTTTCCTTCTATACAACAAGACATACAAGCAGTAATTGATGGAAACATTTCATACGAAAAAGTTTTAGGAAAAAATAAAAACCGCCTTAAAAAAGCTTTTGAGGCTATGAGCTTTATGCGACTAACAGATGACAGAGAAAGTGCTACAAGTTTGGTTACTCAAGCCTTGGCCAGTGGAAACAAACATCCGATTAAGTCGTTAAAACAGTTACGAAACATAGCTAGAGGTGCTAGGGGTCCAAATGGAGAAAGGTCCGAAGCAGCTGTATCAGAAGCTATGTCCGGTCTTCGTTCATCTATTTTAGAATATGCAATGGAAAAAGCATCAGCGGGAGCGGGACGGGGTAAGTTTGACGCAAGTAAAATGAAAGCTATTTTGTTTGAAAGTTTACCTAATGCGGTATTACCTCCTAAATCTGGAACCTTTAAAACGGCAGGTGAGTTTATCACAGGACCAAAAATTGGTGCAAAAACTACTTTATCTGAGCAAATGGTTCAGTTGGGAATTTCCACCTCTGACGAGATAAATAACGTAAGAAATGCTTTAAATGAAATAGAAAAATTACAAATAACGGCAGCTTCTCCCGGTGGTTTAGCGGATCTTACAAATGACCCAAATGCTTTATTTGATTTTTATTTAAGAATAGCTGGTTCAGCGGTGGGTACAAGATTACAAAAATTAGTTGTTCCCGGAGGCACAGGAGCGGGTTCTTTGGTCGCAGCAGGAGCCGGTTCAAAATTTTTTAGAGAGTTTTGGAACGCTAATATGCCAAGCAATCTTGAAATGGATGTTATGGCTCAGCTGATGAAAGATCCTCAAATGTTAGCTTTAATGTTAAAAAAAGCAAAAGATCCTGCAAAAGCTAAACCAATTATTACTGCAATAAAACAGCTTATGGTAGAGGTTGGTCTTATTCCAGCCAAAGTATCTACAAGGTTTGCTCCGGCTGAAATAAGCGATACTTTACAAAAAGAAGATTTAGATAAATCTTTAGAAGAGTCTGAAATATTACCAAAGGAATTTTATAAAAGAATTACAGGAGAGGGAGCTTTGGATGTTTCTTCTTTAAACAAACCACCACCACCTGAAATGATTAGTCCGTCTTTAGCATCTGCTTCACCTATACAACCAATAACGGGTCTAGGCGCAAACCAAAACCAAAGGTCCAAGCTCGCCGCAGCTTTTCCTTTTGATATTACATCCGATATTGACCGCATGAAAAAAGCGGGTATCGGATCACTTATGGGATAATTATGAAAGAAAACTTTGATGAATCTTTAAAAATGTTACTTGTGCACGAAGGAGGTTGGAGCTCACATCCAAAAGATCCTGGCGGCAGCACAATGAAAGGAGTGACCAAGAAAGTATATGAAGAATACTTGGGTCGAGCCTGTACTGACGAAGACCTTAGAAACATAGAAGATGAAGAGATTGCAGATATATACAAGAAGCGTTATTGGGACAAAATAAAAGGTGATGATTTACCAGACGGCGTTGATTGGGCTGTGTTTGATTGGGCTGTAAACAGCGGACCTTCAAGAGCAGCCAAAGCTTTACAACGCTGTGTAGGCGCAACAGTTGACGGGGTCATCGGGCCAAAGACCGTGGGTCACGTAACAGATATACCGGCAGAGAAGACAGTTGAATTTCTTGCATCTGAGCGAGAAAAGTTTTATCGTTCCCTTAATACCTTTGATACTTTTGGCAAAGGTTGGTTAAGACGTAACGAAGAAACCAGAGAAAAGGCAGTTGAAATGGCTATAAAGGAAAAAGACAATGGCTGAATTTGATGGAGTAAATGTTCCCGAAGGTATTGCCTCTCTTTTGCGTGAAGATAAAGAAAGAGAGAAGAGATTTAACACAGATCCAGATTTTCCGGTAGAAACCAATCGTGCAATGATTTTGTATAACGACAAAGGCGAAGGAACTTTTGTAAAGGGTGAAAGTCAAATATTAGAAGCTATAAAAAATGGTTATTTTTACACCGCGTCTACCGTTCCAGATGTAACTCCAACAAAAGATTTTGGAGAAAAAATTTACGAAAGTGGTTTTTTTGAACGCCCTATAAAAAATATGGCAGAAGCCATGGAACAAACTAAAAATGAAGAAAGAAGCAGGGCTATGAATTTTGAAAACTATGATCCTGTTGTTGGCAGTGCAAGCGGTTATGAATTTTTTAATGCTCCACGATATTTAACCCGACCTTCAAATATCTTTGAAACAATTGGTCCCATGGATACAGTTAGACGATATAACCCTGAAAAAGATGAAATGCTACCAAAATCAAGACCTACCATGGCTGAAATATTAATGGAACAAGGAGAATAAAATGGCTGAAGGAATTATGGAATTAATAGACTCAATGCCGGATGAAGGACCACCAGCAGATGCGGGTGATACAAGCAGTCCTAATTTTGGTCAAGGCATGTCCATACCGCAAATGTATGAAATACTTGAACCTTTAGCAAGAATGATTGCTGAACAAACGGGTGAGGATGTACAATCTATATTACAGGAAATGATTACGGACCCTACCGCTATTGGCAGAGCTAAAAGTATGTTAGGAATGGATGAAACAACACCTTTTCCAAATAACATTAGAGAGCCTATGCAAACACCACAAACACAAGGCATACCCTCAACTGTTTTTGAAAATATGAGCCCTGCTCAACAAAGTAAAATTTTAGGAATGGGTGATACTATTACTAATATAGATTTACCTCAAGGAAGACCCACCATGTCTGAAAGGTTGCTTTCACAAATGTCTTTGAAGGATTAGTAAATGCCCGTAACAATTAGTGGTGGTAAATTTGGTTCTACATTAAGCTCAGATCCCGATGCACAGAAGACACAAGTAAATCAAGCTAAAAAAGATTTAGATGATTTACAAAGACAAATAGCCGCCGGAGAACTTAGAAAAGGTTCTAAAGATGTTATGAAAGAGCTTAACCGTCTTGAAAAGATGGGCATTGCTACTTTTGGAACAGGCCTACGCGGTTTAGACACAGCGGGTAGCGGTGATAAACCCTACACAAGACAGCAGTACCAACGTCTTATTAATGCTTTGTACGATCCATCACAAAGAGATTTTGATCAAGATACTATCTATCCTAATGAATTTGCCGCAACTCAACAAAAATTAACCGCAGCGGATTATGAAGACTATGTTCAAGGACGCGAAGAACGCTTAAAAGATAGTTTGTTGGGTAAAGGTATTGGAGCGTTACAAGGAATGTTTAATCCTATTGGTTCGGGTATTAAAGCTGCACAAGACTATTTAGGTGGCATCATGCCTTTTCTTCAAAGACAAAATCCCGCCTACTATAGTTATTTGCAAAAAGGTTTAGCTCCACAAAATGACCAACAAATACCACTTATGCTTGCCGGTATAGGATCACTGCCTGTTAATCAAACAGAACCTGTAGACAGTTCTACTGTCATGTCAGACTTTGCATTAACACCCAATGAGGTTGCCTTTAACAACCCAACTGTAGCCGGCTCCGATATAATTAATTCTAATCAGTTATATCCAATGTTAAACTATCCAACTTTCAATACTCTCTCCTAACACCTGACCTGCAATATCAATCTTGTCGCGTAAAGCATTGATTATCTTCTCATCTATAGTGCCAGGTGATATCAGATCAATATATGTTACTTTCTTTTTCTGTCCGATACGATGCGCCCTGTCTTCGCTTTGCAATCGTATTTCTAGATCATAACTGTTAGAATAGTAAATCACGGTGCTCGCGGCTGTGAGCGTTAAGCCAAAACCACCTGTACGCGGTTGACCAATAAAAAACCGTGTTGTTTCGTCTTCCTGAAAGTTCTTAACAATTTGCTGTCGTTCTTCCTGTGGCGTCTGACCATAATAGGTAATCACACTTTCTTCTCCAAACTCTTTGGCTAACGCATCACGGATCGCGGTTATGTCATGTACAAAAGAAGCCCATATAATAACTTTGCCACTTGTTTCATTTAGTATGTCAACCAGTTCTGTTATACGATTAGAACTTATACTGCGGATTGTTTCATCATCATCCTTGATAAACCCGCAACATATCTGCTGTAGACGCATAATCTGTGTAAGCACACTAGATGTAGTAGACAGCATGCCATCCTGAAATAACGTCAGGGCAAGTTTTTTCATCTCGCCATAATGTTTTTTCTGATCATCTGTCAAAGGTACATTACGTCTTACAAATATTTTATCTGGTAAATCAAGACAATCCTTCTTCAGTACACGACTACTAAATGCTTCTATCTTTTCATTGAGCTCATCTAATCTCTGGTAACCGGCTATCTCCTGAAAAGATCGATGCCCCATTGTTCTACGTTTGACCACGGCATACCGGCCTTGAAAGGCATAGTAACTAGCAAAACCAAGTAACTTGTCTGACAGAAAAGCAACTTGAGAAAACAAATCCATAGGTGACTTTGTAACAGGAGATCCTGTCAGGATACGTTTATAGCTACAAAGCTGACCCAAACTAACAACATTCCTTGTACGCAGGGCCTTTCTATTCTTAATTGTTGTCGATTCGTCTACCACCATCATGCTATTCGGAAATTTACGAAACAGCCATTTAGCCGTCTCAGAGCCCTTTATTGTAGATAAAGCTTCTATGTTCATTACAAACAGTTTTAGGTGCCCTGTAGCCTCCACAAAGTCCAAGAACTCTTTCTTGTAAGTCTGTGTAATGTTAGATTGCCAACGCAACACGATGTTTTTTATATGGTCTGGTAAATGCTGTGGTATTTCTTTATACACCCAGTTATCGTAAACACCTTTAGGTGCTATAATAAAAGCAGCTTCTATCTTTTCAGTTTGATACAGGTGACCAATGGTATCGATTGCAACCTTTGTTTTGCCTGTTCCCATCTCCATAAACAGTGCAAAGTTTTGTTTGTCTTTTGACTGGTTAAAAACTTTTAATTGGTGGTCGTATGGTTTTGTTTTAAATTTATACATTTTTTTTCTCTTTAGTTCTTGACAATGCGATTGTATAGGATTAAATAAGAAAAATCAAGAGTAGAAATACTTTTTAACAACGGACGGAGGACCACGATGCAAGATGATATAGCATCCCTTATGGAAAGCGATGTTGCTGAAAAAGCTTCCTCATCTCTAATTGTTGGAGATGTGCAACTCAAACAGGCCGCAAATCTTGCGGCTTTGATTAAAACTGAATCAGAACATGTAAAGGTTTTAGAAGAAAACTTAAAAGAGTGTAAGAAGAACCTTATGAAGTTAACCGATGAGGACTTACCTCAACTTCTAACCGAACTTGGTATGTCCAGTTTTAAGATGGCTGATGGTTCATCAGTCGAGATCAAGAAAACGTATGGAGCTTCCATTCCTGTAGATAATCGGATACAGGCTTTTCAATGGTTACGCGATAATGGCTTTGGCGATATTGTCAAAAATGTTGTTGCCTGTAACTTTGGCATGGGTGAAGACAACCAAGCAGATAGTTTTTTTGAGATGGCAAAAGACAAAGGTTTTGTGCCAGATAAGAAGACTGAGGTTCATTCCTCAACACTTCGGGCTTTTGTAAAAGAGCGTGTAGAAAATGGAGACGAGTTCCCAATGGATTTATTTGGGGCTTTTATCGGTCAACGAGCTGTAATTAAAGGAGGAAAATAATGTCAAATGCAGTAAAGACTAAGGGCGACACTAAAGTTGCTACACTAGATATGGATATGTTTGAGCAAGATGCGGGTGCGGGATTAAATAATCTTGGTACTGAGGATTTAGCTCTACCTTTCCTAAAGGTATTGTCAAAGCAAAGTGATGAGCTTGATGATATAGATGGCGCAAAAGCCGGTGACATTTTAAATACTGTTACCAATACTTTGTACAAGGGTAAAATTAATGTTGTGCCCTGTGCGTACCAAAGGCGTTTTATTCAATGGCAACCAAGAGGTACCGGATCAGGTGCACCTGTCGGTATCTTTAATCCTACGGATGATATGCCTGAGACAAGCCGTTCTTCTGAAGATAATAAAGAATATCTTACAGATGGTAGCGGAGACTATATGGAACAAACCTGTCAATGGTATGTTAAAGTAGTTGAAGATGATGGTACTTCGTCTAATGCATTGATTGCCATGAAGTCAACACAACTTAAAAAATCCCGTAAGTGGATGTCTATGATTATGTCTAGACAAATGACTGGTAAGAACGGACCTTTCACGCCACCTATGTATTCACACGTTTACTCTCTTACAACGCATGCTGAAGAAAACAGCAAGGGTAAATGGCATGGATGGGAAATGTCTTTAGAAAAACAAGTTGGGGATATTAATCTTTATAACTCAGCAAAAACATTTGCTGAGTCGGTTGATAAAGGTGATGTCAACGTCAAGCACACCCAAGAGGGCGAAGGTCAAAACGAAAATATTCCTTTTTAACTTTGCTTAACTGTGGCGGGGCAACCCGCCACTTTTTTTGGGTGTATAAATGTCAATAAAAAAGTTTGCCACAATCTTTGACGGCTTGGAAGAAGCCTTTGGTACGTTTGAAATACAAAAGCAAAATGCCAGTGGAAAGAGCATGGGTCAGGCAAGGATTGTTAGAGAAGAAAGAACCAGTGATAATTGGAAGGGGCACCTAAGTGGTAAAGGTGATTCTGTTGGTATTATTCCTATTAATGCTGAGAATAAATGTAAATGGGGTTGCATCGATATAGATCAATATAATCTAGATCATAAGAACCTTATTTCAAAGATTAGAGATTTAAAGCTACCCTTGGTAGTTTGTCGCTCCAAGTCAGGCGGTGGCCATGTGTTTTTATTCTGCAAAGAATGGATGCCGGCTAAAGAGTTACAGCAAGTTTTAAAACATCTTGCTTCTGCACTTGGCTACAGCGATTGCGAAATATTTCCAAAACAGGTCAAGTTGCAGTTAGATCGTGGGGATGTAGGTAATTTTTTAAACATGCCCTACTACAACGCTGAGAGTGGCTTACGCTACGCTATCAAAGATGATGGATCTGCGGCTACGCTCAAAGAGTTTTTTGCCCTGTATGATAAATATGTTCAGACAAAAGAACAGATACTTGCTTTAGAAGTTGATAAAACCAAGACGATGCCGGCACCGGATGGTCCACCATGTATACAGCATCTTTGCACACAGGGCTTTCCGGAAGGGACACGGAACAACGGTCTTTTTAACTGTGGTGTTTACCTTCGTAAAGCTTTTCCGGATACCTATGAGACAGAACTACTTAGCTACAACATGAAATACATGAGCCCACCGCTTCCCTTGAGTGAGGTTAACATCATAGCAAAACAGCTTAACCGCAAAGACTACGCTTACAAGTGCACCGATGCACCAATAAAAGATTTTTGTAATAAAGAAGTTTGTAAGACAAGAAAGTTTGGGGTAGGCAACTCTGCCAACCAAGCGACACTTGCCAATCTTCGTAAATACGCTTCTATACCGCCTATATGGTTTATGGATGTAAATGGAGAGCCTTTGGAGCTTGACACAGATAGTCTGCTTAACCAGAATGCTTTCCAAAAGTGTTGTGTAGAACAGCTAAACTTTCTACCGCCCACGGGCTCCAAGCCTATGTGGGAGAACCGCATGAATGCTTTGTTGCAGAATATGACAGAGACAGAAGGTAGTGTTATAGAAACATCTACCGATAGTTCTATTGATGGAGCCTTCTACGAATACTTGGAGGACTTCTGTCGTAACATGCAGACAGCACAGGACAAGGAAGAGATACTACTACGCCGTCCATGGACAGATGAAGAGCAGAACCTGACTTACTTTCGCCTTCGTGACTTTGAAAACTTTCTCAAGCGTAATCGTTTCTTTGATTTTAAGACACATAAGATAGCCCAACGCCTACGGGACATAAACGGCGAAGCACAAGTATTAAGAATAAAAGGACGTTTGGTGCGTGTATGGGTCATACCCGCATTTGACAAAACTGTAACCGATTTAGATCCACCTGATTTTAGTGATGGGGAGGCCCCGTTTTAATGTTTAGAATATTCGGACCACCAGGGACTGGTAAGACTACAACGCTATTGAATATGGTAGAGAAGCAGATGGAAGACGGCATACTACCCAGTCAGATTGCTTTCTTGGCCTTTACACGAAAAGCTGCGAAAGAAGCAAGGGAACGTGCATCGAAACGATTTAAGCTTAACATGGATAAAGACCTGTTTTATTTTAAAACTCTTCATAGCTTTGCTTTTGCCATGTCCGACATACAATCGACACAGCTTATGAAAAACGATCACATGGACGAGCTTAGTACTATTATAAAGTTTAATCTTAGAGGTTCCCAAAATGGAAGCTTTGGGGATACACCGACTGTCAGCGAAAATCCTATTATGCGTATCATACAGTTAAGCCGTTTACTGAGAGAGCCTTTGGAAAATACTTACCGGCGTGTGTCTTTCTCAGCTGACTTTACACCTTTTATAGAGGTAGACTATATAGCCAAGTGCTATCGAAAGTATAAGAAACAGCGATATCTTTTTGACTATACCGATATACTGGAGCGGTTTGTCGAGAAGGAAGGCTCTTTCTGTCCTAACTTTAAAGTATGTTACATAGACGAAGCACAGGACTTGTCGCCTCTGCAATGGGAAATGATAGAATTTATTAATAAACGCTCTGATAAAATGTATCTTGCCGGAGATGATGACCAAGCTATTTATCGATGGGCGGGTGCTTCTGTTGAATCGTTTATATCGATGCAAGGTGTATCCGATCATTTACTACGTTCCTATCGTGTTCCTAAATCAGTACACCGCGTAGCTGACAGGATAGTCCGGCGTATAAAAAACAGACGCTCCAAGCTCTATACACCAAAGGAAGGTTCTGCGGGTTTGGTTAAACGTGTCTCAGCCCCAAGCTCTGTCGATATGAGTGAAGGCGAATGGCTTGTACTGGCACAATGTAATTATATGCTCATATCAATAGCAGACATGTTGAGAAGTCAGGGTCTGCTTTTTGAGCTACATGGCAAACGGAGCATAAGCGATAAGATTACAACAGCTGTCCGTGCGTGGGAAACATTACGAAACGGCAAACAGATTGATCTACAATCTGTGAAAACGATGTATACCTACATGCGAACCAATACACGCGTAAAACGTGGGTTTAAAAAAATTACAGCGACCACGGAGAACCCGTTGTACAGTATTGAAGACTTACAACAAAACCACGGCCTTCTTGCCAATGTCGGTATGATATGGCATGTGGCCTTAGACGGGTTGCCTGAAACTGAGTCTGCGTATCTTACGGCCATGCTTCGTAGGAAAGAAAAGATTACAAGCGAACCACGGATCAAGGTTTCTACCATACATGGTGCCAAGGGCGGAGAAGCTGACAATATTCTGCTTCTGACTGATATCTCACCAACAGCGGACAATTCTCGTCTTGCGGGAGACGAACATGCCCAACAGCTAGACGATGATCTACACCGGTTATTCTATGTAGCCGTAACACGAACCAAAGAAAACCTTTATCTGGTAGACCCAGATGACCAACTAAGGAGTTATTCAATATGAAGAAACCATTAATTTATGTAACTTGTGCCACGGCTACCGAACCAATCAATATAAATATACTACACAATGATGGTAGTGGTAATTTTGTCCGTTATGATTTAGATCCTTATAAAGCTCTAACCATAGCCGCAGATTTAATTCAATTCTATAAATGGAAAGCAAAAGAAGGACTAACTGATGACTTTACAAATGGCAATGTTCACTCCAAAGACGGAATGGATACCTCCAAGCGAATTACCCGACCTATCAAAAGCAAAAGAAATAGCGATTGATGTAGAAACACGCGATCCTAACATAAAAACCTTAGGCCCCGGATGGGCTCGTAAAGATGGTGAGATAGTCGGGTATGCTGTTGCAACCTCCGAATGGAAAGGGTATCTTCCCGTATCACATTATGGCGGGGGTAACCTTGATAAACGCATTATCGAAAACTGGTTACGGCCCATGTTGGGTTCACCCGCCACCAAAATCATGCACAATGCACAGTATGACCTTGGTTGGCTACGGGCGACCGGCTTTGAAGTCAAGGGACGTATCATTGATACAATGCTTACAGCTTCCTTACTGGACGAAAACAGGTTTAGCTACAGCCTGAACGCTCTATCTTACGACTATCTCAACAAAACCAAGTCAGAGAAAGCTTTGCAAGAAGCTGCGAAATCTTTTGGTGTAGACCCGAAAGCAGAAATGTGGAAGCTACCGGCCATGTATGTTGGTCCTTACGCAGAGACAGATGCAGAGTTAACACTAGAGTTATGGAACATCTTTAAGAATAAGTTATCCGAAGAAGAGCTATGGACAGTCCACGGCTTGGAGACAGATTTACTTCCCTGTCTTGTTGACATGACCTTACGCGGAGTGCGTATAGATTTAGATGGCGTAGAGAGAACCAAGCAACATCTTCTCAAGGAAGAAAAGAAAACCTTGTCACAGATAAAACATGTTGTTGGCTTTGACGTAGAGATATGGGCGGCTCAGTCGCTTGCCAAAGCCTTTGATGAAGTGGGCCTTGCCTATCCCAAGACAGAAAAAAATGCTCCTTCGTTTACAAAAGCCTTCCTGTCAGAGAGCAAACATGACCTACCACAACTGGTTGTCCGTGCAAGAGAGCTTAATAAAACCAATGGTACGTTTATTACAACGATACAAAAGCATGTTGCCCATGACGGACGTATTCACAGTCATATCAATCAGATACGATCTGATGATGGCGGGACAGTCAGCGGACGTATTTCAATGAACCATCCTAACCTACAGCAGATACCGGCCCGTAATCAGGAGATAGGTCCTATGATCCGTAAATTGTTTTTACCCGAAGAAGGAGAGCAATGGGCTTCGATAGATTACTCGCAACAGGAACCACGAATCTTGGTACATTACGCTTCTGTCTATGGTAAATCTCGCAAGGCGGGTTCTTTACCGCGTGTCGAAGAGTTTGTAGAAAAATACACCAACGATCCTGATATGGATTTTCATACGATGGTGGCAGAGATGGCAGACATACCACGAAAGCAAGCGAAAACAATTAATCTTGCCATGATGTATGGCATGGGTGTCGCGAAACTCTCTGCACAGCTCGACATTACAGAAGATGAAGCTAAAAAATTAACCAAGCAGTACCATGAACGGGTGCCTTTTGTTAAAAAACTGATGCAAGGCGTGGCAGAACGGCTGTCACATAACACGGCCAACGGGTCTATTCGCTCTCTCAAAGGCAGAAAGTGCCGGTTTGATCTGTGGGAGCCAGATACTTTTGGTATGAGCAAGGCTATGCGTTACGAAGAAGCAATCGTACAGTATGGAAACACTACACGATTGAAAAGAGCCTTTACATATAAAGCCCTAAACCGGCTTATTCAGGCTTCTGCGGCTGATATGACCAAGCAAGCCATGGTTAACATATACAAGGAGGGACTTTTACCGCTGATACAGATACATGATGAGATTGCTATCAGCGTTAAAACAAAAGAAGATGCTTTTGCTATTGCAAAAATTATGGAAGATGCTATAGCTTTAGACGTACCTATGAAAACTGATGTAGAAATTGGTGATTCCTGGGGTACAGCGAAGTAAATATTTATTTTTCCTCCCAAAAATATAAATATAGACTGGAGCCCTTTTTTAGGGCTCCTTTTTTCTTGCTTTCTTTTATAAAATCCCATATAATCTTAAAAAAATACAGGAGTAACAGATGGACATTGAGAAATGGAAGTCAGTATTGGTTCCAATAGAGGTATACCAATCGATTAAAGCACTTGCCAAGCATGAAAAGAGAACAATCTCAGGCCAACTGAGAGTTGTCTTTGAAAAGTTTTGCGAATCAGAAAAAATAAAGATAAATTTGGACGCAGATGGGACTAAATCGCCAAAAAGATGATTTTTATCCCACGCCTCCCGAAGCAACACTTGCTTTACTAAACTCTGAAAGCTTTGGTGACGGGACAATTTGGGAATGTGCGTGTGGAAATGGAGCGATGAGCTCTGTTTTAAAGGATAAAGGTTACAAAGTGTACAGTTCTGACCTGAATGACTATGGGTTTGGGCTTTCTTACGTTGATTACCTGATGACAGTCAAGCCGGATGACAATATACAATCGGTTGTCACCAACCCGCCGTACAAACTGGCCAAAGAATTTATATTAAGAACGCTTGAATACGATATACCCAAGTCAGCTTTCCTTTTACGTCTGTCTTTTCTGGAAAGTATGCATAGATATACTGAGTTATTTAAAGATAAACCACCGATTCGCGTTCATGTGTTCAAGAAACGACTGACAATATGGAGAGGTGACGAAACACGGGCCGGAAATGGTACAGTTGCCTACGCTTGGTTTGTGTGGGAGAAAGGTTTTTCCGGCAATCCTGAGATTTTTTGGGTATAGCTATTGACCCATATGCGACAATATGATACAATTAGGCTCTAATAAGGTTTACCTCAATTTTCTTTATTAGAGTTTTTTGGCTCCAACAGAGTTCCCCTCCAGAGGAGCCTTATATTAATCCCGCAGTTCTTTGATCCTTTCTAACTGCGGGATTTTTATTTAAAGCTATCCTTCACACTTTTTATAACATTCTTGAGCGTAAAAGGTTTTTCATTGGGCCGGTATTGACACGTTATTTCCCTTGGGCATTCTCCCGCACCAATCGGGACATACTCATTCCATTGTGTATTGTTAGCTCCGACAAAAATGCAAACCCTTGTTTTGTTTTCTATTAGCTGTTTTGCCAACCGGCACGTTGTTATTTCTTTATCCCTAGCAAAAGTTACAATGGCTAGAAACGATAGGATGCAGAAGAATATCAGGAAGTAATATATAAAATTATAAAACATGATCATCACGCTACACTCATGGAGACAATCCAAAGCATCCATCCTATTCCGGCAAGCCCGACCAATAGGGCAAGACCTATGATGCTGTAGTCACGGATCATGCGTTTCTGTTCTTCGCGTTGATAAATAGCTTCATTTCTCTGCCGGCGTATACGACCTTCTTCTTTGAGTAAGTTTTCCCAGCCCTGGAGCCCGTAATGTCCTACGATCCAGTTCTTCAGTTCCTCTCGCTGCTTTTGTATTTTGAGTTTGGCACTATAGCTTTGCATAGCCACTTCTTCAACAGAACCATTAAACAGTTTGTCAAACGTGCTTGGACTGTTTGACTGTTTGTTTATGTTGTCAATATCCGATACGGCACCCATCCACTTTCCAATCGTATCCGACATTTCTTCTATATCCTTGCCGTGTTGGATCAGTTTTTTTATTTGTCCGTATGTCTGACTGGCAATAGTGACAGCCGTACCTAATGTAATTGGGTCTATCATTTACATACTTTAAAAAGTTATTTTTTACAAAATAACATATACCCTTTCGTTACGAAATGAGATAAAGTCTTATAAACAATTAACGGAGGAAAGAATGCAAAAAAAAGACATACCAAACCGCAGACCATGTGTCACAACAGATGTTGGAGAAGGACTGGCTGTTACTGTCAGTTTTCATCCTAAAACCGGCGATGCTGTTGAAGTTTTTATGACGGGAAGAGGGAAAGCGTCCGACAATCCTATGCAAGACGCTCTCTATAATATGGGTGTTAAAGCGTCCGAACTGATGCAGATGGACGATTCTCCTGAAGAGCCTTCTCAAGTTCAAGCGGAGTAGCTTCTTTCAAAGGTAGGTTACACCGGCCACAATGTATTGTGCCGGTTTCCTTGTTGATCAGCCCACGAGTCTCGGCTCGGCACCAATCACATTCTATATAGCGGTTTACTTTATCCATGATAAGATTACCTCATTGGTTAGATACTTTTCCGCTATATGAAACATCACACAGAAAAATATAAAAGATGGTCCGATTAATTTAATTGTCATAATATGTCCTCCTATCTTAAATAAAATCACTTTTTTCCCTTTATGTACACAATTCTTCTCGCCTGACCGGCCGTGAGACTAAAATGTTCTGCCAGATCATCCATAGTAAACTTTCTATTAATCGTTACTTTTCTATGAACACCGCCCTCTTTTCTGTATTTGATATCGTTCTTATGCTCATGCCAGTATTGCTGAACTTCTTCTATAAAATCATCGTTAAATTTTGTCATGCGTCTTTCCTTTCTATTTTATCTGTAAGAGTTTATAGGAAAAGATAAGAGATGTAAATAAAATACTAATATGCATTTAGTGCATAGGTCGTATGCATTAATTAGTTACACAAGTATAAGATTTTATGGTATTATATAAGAGTAAGAAGAGAACTTTATCAAGGTTCCGGCTATTTGACAACGTAAGTGACTAAAGTAACGGGTTTTTCCAAAAGGGAGAACACTCGAAGCTTTTCTTTTATTTTAACATAACATGGAGAAAAGAACATGACTATTTTAAAAATGAGGGCCATTAATCATGGCACTAGAAAAGCAGACAAGAATCGATATTGCGGACCGGCTGTTATCAGTTCCTTAACAGGGATCACGACTGCCGGAGCTTCAAGATTGATCCGGCATATCAATTCCCGCCGAACAAGAGTTATGGGCACCCATTCTTGGGAAGTCTGTAAATCTTTAAGATTATGCGGAGTTACAGTTAAAAGGATTGATCATCCAACAAGGCACAAGATAACCTTGGCAAGATGGTTAAACCAAAACATTAAAGAGAGAACTCCAGGACGCATTTTCTTAATTGTTGCGGGCAATCATTGGCAACTAGTTTCAGGAAGAAGATATGTTTGTGGTAGGATTGGAGATGTTGTTTCAATAAAACATCCCAAGGTCAAACGAAGAGCAAGGGTTACAGAAGTTTATGAGATCACGGCTCACGGGACACTGACCATACCCACAGACATTACAGACAATCCTTCTATCAGCGACCATAAGAAAGAACAAAACCGGTGGCGATATAAAGCTAAGAAATTAGCTAAAGAATGGAACCTCGATATAGATAATGATTGGACTGTTCACGAAGGTGAATACACAGTTTTTGGTAATTCTGAAACAGAAGATCACAAAGATTACCCTTACTACGATGATCATACATCCGTAACATCGAATGATTGGAAAGATATCTACGAATGTTGTAAAAGCATAATTGATTTTATGAAAGAACATAAGATCAAACCATAAACATCAGGCCCCGCTTCGGCGGGGTTTTTTATTTGTGTTGACTTTGTATGGGATAAGTCTTATACTTATAGCATCTTAAATTAGAAAGGGAAGTTTATGAGTAAATGTTTATGCGATTACCACGATAATTGGTATGAAATGAAAAGTTGTCCGTTTCACGAACCACATAAAGATGCTAACACCGGCAGACGATGCGAGTTCTGGAATATGGAAACCGGCGAATGCTATAGCGATGATAAATTTGATATAATGGATTGGGAGCCTAGCGATGAAAGAGCTTAGAGACTTTTGTGACTGGTACCAGTTGACTTATCCCACGACCCAAGATCAGGCCGACAAAGTATTTTCAGAACTCGATTCTGCCATGGCCACCGAGAATGTCATGGAAGATGGTGAAATATCCGTAGAGGAAGGTGAAGAGAAGTATGAATACTACTCACGGGTCGCGGGTCAGGTTTTAACTAAATTTAAGTTACGTCCTATCAAAGATCACTATCGTGGGACGTTTGAGAATTTTGATATTGAGAAACAGAAAGTGAGGGAGTGGTAATGAGTGAAGTATTTGATAAACTTACAGCGGGTGAAACTGAAACAATATCCTATAAAATAAAAAAGATATCTAACGGGTATGTTCTTAAAAGATATTACTATAAAAAAACTAGTTCTATGTCTTTAAGTAAATTAAAAGAAAAGGTGTTTTATAATGATATTATTGATTTAACTAGTGATATGGCATTGGAGGAACAGCGATGAGTAAAGTATTTAAAGTAACAGCGACTATGGATTTTGGTTTTCACATTTTTATTAGAGCCAAGAATGAAGAAGAAGCTATGGAAAAAGCCGGAGAAATTGATGGTATGGGGGATTGGTGGGTAAAATCCGATGATGGCCATGATTGGACCATGGAACAGGCGTGGGAGGTTAATAAAAATGAATACAAAGAAGAAGATGTTTTTATTGAAGAGGAAGATAAACATGAGTGAAATTAATATTAGAAAAATTCAGGAAGTAATGTTTGATTTGTATGACGTGGCCAATGGTAAAATATCAAAGTTTTCCAAAGGTTATGCCAAAGAGCTTGCAGAAAAGCTAGAAGATGTTGAGCAAGATTTGAAAGCAAGAAACGAAGACCCTGACGAACAATTGGGCAAACAAATTTACTCTGGTGCTTTTTTAAATAAAGAAGTTGACACCAAGAAATAAAAAATGCTATAATATAGAAGATTCTTTTCTCTGTGGTCAGACACAACTTAAAACCCCCGTCCTATAAGCGGGGGTTTTTTGTTACATAAGTATACAGTATACACTATGTTCTGAAATCAAAAAAAATATTTTTATTTTTTGGGAAAACAGCGTATACTTATGTAACATTTTAGTTATCTAATTGAATCTAAAAGGTTAATCAGGAAAATATTGTTACATATTTGATTTTCAATGGTGTATACGTGTAACACTTCTTGACTTCTTTTTTGTTTTGTGGAAGTAATGTAACATAGACACAGTAACAGTTACAGCAAGTGAGACAGTAAAAACATGGCTAGACCAAGAAAGAACGAAAACACACCTTTAACACGAAAAATGGAGCGTTTTGTCAAAGAATTTGTCACAAATGATGGTTTTTTGACCAAAAGAGAGTGTGCAATCAAGGCCGGATACTCAAAAGGTAGTGCTCATGTGAAAGCTTATGAGCTTACAAACCCTGATTTGAACCCTCATGTTGTTGCTTACATGAATAAATATAAAGCAGAAGTAGATGAAAAATATGGTGTTTCTTATGGAAGACATATAAGAGACTTACAAAGGATTCGCGATGAAGCTTTGGAAGCCGGTGCTTATTCGGCGGCGGTTCAGGCTGAGAAGGCTAGAGGTTTGGCACAAGGAAACATTTATGTCAGTAAATCTGAGATTAGACACGGGTCTATTGATTCTATGAGCAGAGAAGAAGTTGAAAAAGAATTACAAAATATAAGAGATACTTATGGAACTTCCCTCATCGATGTTACCCCAAAAAAAGAAGAGCCCAAGCAAGTCGCCAAAAAATCTAGAAAGTCAGTTCTTTCAGGCATTAAAATCAAACCTGAAAAAGTTAAACAGAAAGTTACTCTTAACTAGAGTAGAAACTTGGGTATCTCCAGGTGTTCCTGACTTACTAATTTGTGACGAAAAAGGGCTGTTTCATTTTTTAGAATTAAAAGTTACGGGTTCTTCCGTTGTCCGTTTATCTCCACATCAAGTATCTTGGCTGACTGCACATAAATTATCCAGTTCTTGGGTACTAATCCGCCAACAAAAACCAAAACAATTAAATCCTATTATATATTTGTACCATGCCAAAGATGTAATGGACTTACAGAAACATGGTCTGAAAACAAATCCCGCATTATCTTTTGAGCATAAACTAAACTGGGTCAAACTTTTTGACTTGATATGTCCCATATAATCTGATATCTTTATAGGACACTTGTTAACTAAAAAGGAGACTTATGTTTTTATTTATTAAATTATGGAATTTAATTTATTGGGGATCAACAGACCCTCAACCTCAGTATAAATCTAAAAGGAGAAAATAATGTTAGCTACAGAGAAAGAATCAGTATTTTTAAAAACACTACCAATGTGGGTTATGGGCTTTGCACAAATCAGGCTTTCTAAAACCATGTTAAATAAATCAATAATAGATGCCAATAAATCTGTCAGGGATTTAGCTTTAAATTTTGGCATTGACTTTGATAAAATGAAAAACGGCGACAAGTATGAAGTATTAGCTCGCTTTGATGATCCAGATAGTAACCAACATTCTATAGTCCGGTTTTATAAAACTATTAATCGTGGTGATAGGCGTGTTTCTATAAAAGGTATAAATCAATATGCTAATATTGGTGATCTAATAGCTTTGTCAGCTTGCCTTCCAAAAGATGACAATAAAGATATCATTATAATCAATGTAACTAGGAGGGCTAATCAATGAGTAAATGGTACTTAATAACTGCTTTTTGTAGGAATGGTTTTTATGAAACATACTCAGAAACGCTTACCAAAGCGGAACGTGATGATGTTAAAACCTCAGAATGGGAAAAAGAGTTTTTAGATTGGGAATTTGGTGGTGTTGAATATAATCCTGATGATGAACATTATTGGTCAGATGCAAGAATAGTAAGTGTTTATTCTGTATTGGAAGTACCGGAAGAAGATATTGAAGTGTTAAAAAAATATAAATATGTTCATTCTTTTGACGAAATAGTTAAAGAAAGAGATGCACCTTTAAATCCATTACCACAGCAACTTATAGGCGGAGAAAGTAAATGAGTCGTTCATATGAAGAATATTTAAAATTAGCGCAAGAGCAGGCTGAAGGTGGCTTTTATACTAAGGCATCTTATAAAGAGGCTACAAGGTGTTTAGGCGATGCTTTTAATTTATTTAAAATGAGAGATTTACCTACTGGTGAATTTTATGGTGAAACTATTGATAATTTTGGTCAATCTTTTCCTACAAGACCAGAGTTAATTGGTAAAGAAATTATGGAATGGCAAAGAGTTGATATCTGGAATTTTAAGCCAGAAAAACATCTTTCTGAATATGGTGAATCTGCGCAACCAAAAGTTATGAAGTTGTATGAACTATGGCATCAATACAAAAGCATGGGCATTACAGCTAAACCTAAAGTAAAGAAAGAAATTAAATTTACTGACAGGCAGGCAACTCATTGGGGTACTTGCCAAGTTTGCGGTAAGCACCATAAAGTTGACAAAAAATATAATGTAATTGCAGAACATGGTTATACGCTTATGTATGGCGGTCAAAGCGGTAGTTGTTTTGGTAGCAAGCATAAGCCATTAGAATTGTCTTGCTCAATAAGTAAAAGTTGGGTTGAGCAATTACAAAGAATTAAAGCCAATAATCATAAAAACGCTTTTGTTAAAGATGATCGTCTTGGCAATGCAAGAAAGTACGTCAAATTATGGTTGCAAGAAGAAGGCTATAAAACATCAGTTCAAAGAACTGTTACATTAGAATGGGCAGATAATTATATTAATAAACAAATTAATCAAACTAACAAAGTAATTGAAGGTTGGAAAGAAAAGCCTTTAATGCCAATTGAGATATGGGAATAGGAGAAAGTAAATGAGTATTTAAAACCAAAGTTATTAAAGGCCGTCCAGATTGACGGCCTTTTTTATTTGTGATATCATATGGGATAAATCTTATAGGAGAAAAGAATGTTTATTAAAAAATCTAAAATGTCAGGAAAACTATTAGGACTGGACGCTATCAATTCAAATACTTTATCCAATGAATTTTGCCAGAAAGAACATAAATCACCTGTTCAAAATAAAATATGTAAAATATGTTTTTCTTTTGCAATGTTAGAAAGTTATAGAGGAAATTGTATTCCTAATTTTGAAAACAACAGCGTAGCCTTATCAACTATAATACATGAAGATTTTAGTTATTTACGTTTTAGAAATGATATTGCCAGACTGCATGGACATGGTGAGCTAATTAACCAAACCCATCTACATAATTTTGTACATATGGTTAAATTTTTCCCCGATATTACTTTTGCTTTATGGTCTAAGCGTACTGATATTATCCGCAAGTATTTTAAAAATAATGAAATACCTGATAACCTAATTTTGGTTTATTCTAATCCAGTTATTGATAAAGTAATGACTAAAATTCCCAGACCTTTTAATAAAGTCTTTAACAATGTATCTGAGAGATATAACGGCGGAGATGAAAACTGCACTGGACAAAAATGCAACGATTGTAGGCTATGCTATCAGTTTGATACGGAGAACATAATTATTGAACAACAAAAGTTTTATGGAAAGAAACAATAATTCTACAAATAGAAATTTCTATTGCAACCTATTTTGCTATGAGATAATATAGGATATCAGGATTTTCCTGATTAATTTTAATGTCAATATGGAGAAAAGAATATGACACATACTATTGAAAATTCTAATAATGAATTACTAAACTTAATGCAAAAAGTAAAAGATCAGGCGGAGCGTAGCAAAGATTTTATAGCTCCAACTAATGCTTTACAAATACAAACTTTAAATAAAGACGGAAGCCCCGCAGACGATAGCGAGCAGTCAAAATTTAGTCGCATAGTCGTAGAGCGTGAAGATGGCGAGCCTACTTATATGTACAATGCTAACGATGTAGCATTGTCACAAATAGGGCAAAGAGCGGGCATTGATTCCAGAACTATGCAACGCTTGCAACAAGGATACCCAACCCAGTTTGATAGTGTAATAAATGCTATTTGGCAAAAAGAACCAAAAAATACTATGATCCGAACTTTTATGGATTCTGATACGCATGGAATTGCTAGAGCTGTTTTATCAGATAAGTTTAAAACTTTTGATAATACCAATTTACTTAACTCAGCTATTCCACAGCTGATGGAATCCGAAGCCCAATGGAAAGTAGTGAATGCGGACGTTACTGATAAAAGATTATACTTGCGTTTAAAATCGGAAGTCATAACTGGTGAAGGTGCTAACAAAGGTGATTTAATGGCTTCCGGAATAGGACTTTCTAATAGTGAAGTAGGTGCGGGAAGCGTCCAAGTTTACCAGATGTACTGGACGTTAGCTTGCCTTAATGGAATGCAAACCGAAAACCGCCATAGACAGTCGCATATTACTAGCTCGCAAGCAGATGGCGAAACGTGGAAAATGTTAACTAACGAAGCTAAAGACGCTGACAATAAAGCATTAGAATTAAAAGTCAGGGACTTAGTAGCGGGTTATACTTCCCGCGATTCTTTTGATGAAGTCGTTGATAAAATGAAAACAGCGGGGCAAGACATTATTGAAGGAAGCGTAAATAATGCAGTCGATAATTTAGGAAAAGTTATTAACCTAACTAAAAAAGAAACTAGCTCAGTACTGGACGGCTTGATGGCAACCATAGGTCAAGAAGGATACGCCGGAAATGCAATTAGTAGGGCAACCATGGTTAATGCGGTCACAAATGTAGCTAACCGCGTTGACGCTGATGAAATGGACGACTGGCAAAGGCGGGGCGGTCAAATACTTAACATGAATAAGACCGACTGGAATCGGGTAGCTGTAGCGGTTTAAACAGTTAAATATTACTAAATTTAAAGGCGGGCTTTACACCCGCCTTTTTTTATGAGATTAATCTTATATCTTTTAACCTTAATTATGGAGAAAATCACATGGAAAAGAATCAACCATTAGTAGGAAGACTAGTAGACCCAATGGCAGTATCAGAAGAAAACCCGCCAGTAGATAAAGTTATGAATCAGCAATCAGAATTATTAGATATGATAGCGGGAGGAATAGCGGGGCTAGCTTCTTTATCAGCTGAGAGAAACTTCCCAACTGAAAAGATAAATAAAATTGTTGAAGAAGAAGTTAAAAAACAATTTGATCGAAAAGATTATATTGAAGCTGATGAACTTCCTTCAGCACTTGAAAATAGTGATGTAGTTTTTAAAGATACTTTTGATGATCAATTATCAGATCACAGCGTTTTAACTGTAGATTCTGAGCTTTCTGAATATTTTGACGTTGACGATATTGTAGACAAAGTTATTGATCAGATAGAAATAACAAGAAAATAAACACCGCGTTTAAACCGCGTTTAAAGCCCGCTAGATTGACTGGCGGGTTTTTTTATGCATATTATCGCATATAACTAACAATGGAGAAGAGAATGCCTTTAAATTGGAATATAGCGGAAACAACCGCTTATAAAAATAAAAACCAATATGAAAACTTTAATTTTATATTGGACGCTATAGTATTTTCAACTATGGCTGTTGATATAGGTCAGATAAAAAACGAAGATCTTGCCGACCAATTTGTAGATAGAATTATTTTGATCGAATCTAATTTTGGAAAACTATATGCTTTATCGGGAACGCCTAGAAAATCATTACTAGCTGATAGAGATTTATTAAAAAATTTTATCGGATTAAGAACTAATGTTTTAACCTTGCCATTTAATAAATGGTATAAAACAAAAATTTTAGATAGAAGATTCAAACTTTATGAGGAACTTAAAAATGTCAGTTAAAAAATTATCTTCAGTATTTAAAACCGGTTGTGAGCTGAAAATAACCCGCCCGCAAGCGGAAGCATTAAAACACCTTTATAATTGGCACGATATAAAAAACCGCCTTGGATTAACTTATTTAAATTTTAGGAGATCTTTAAAACCGGTTATAGGCTGTGATGACTTTGTTATTGTTGATTGTGGAGGAATCTGGATAGGAATTACACCAGAAGGACACCGGCATAGCTGACAGGCAAACACCCCGCAATAACCCCGCCAAATTGACGGCGGGGTTTTTTTATGCCTATAATATCGCATATAAACAACGAAAGGAAAAAAACCAAAATGAGACAATATCCAATCTGGAATATTATAACCGCTTGCATTTATAAAAGCGGGAAATCATACGGAGTAAAAAACACCGGTGAAGTAGAAATAAGAGTCGGCACTAGCTCGAGTAATTCGCACACTTTTTTGAAACACCGCGTAACCCACCGCGAAGATGAACAAGGAAACAAAACTTTTTATTTTTACGTTGATAATGTTTGCTTCAAAAAAGGCTATTTAAAAAAAGGCGGGGAATTGCAAACAATAGATAATTACAGCGTTAATTTTGAACACTTCCCGCAATGTTTTAACCATTAGAAGGTAGTAACCCGCTCAGCTCAAATGGAGCTGTAGAACAAACCGAAAGCCCGCCCGATCTATTCCGGCGGGCTTTTTTATTAAAACGGCTTGTTTTAAAGACCACCAGACAGGCAAAAGAAAACCATTTAATATAATATACCCCGCCTTTTTCCTGCTTTTTAGCGTTCCTGCTTTATGTTATCCTGCCCCCCGCCCTGATGTTTTTATGTATTTGACCAGCTCCCGCAGTAATTACTATATGTTGCGGGCCAGGTGGCAAGCTGCCACACAAGATATAGTGTTTTAAGGTTAAACAAGCGGACGCCGGACGCCCGCCCCTGATCCAAACGTACAGGAACCGATTCGCGTGGTTTAAAGACCGCCGACCGCATCCAATCGATGAAGTAAAACGCAACGGCGGGGAAAAAGTGATAGCACTTCCCGTGGTTTCTACAGCCCCACAGCCTACCCACTGACCGCGGTTTTTAAAACTGGATTCAATCGCACGGCGGGCGGTTTCCGGTTACCGGTTACTGGTTTTTGGCGTGGTTCCGCGGTTTTTTAAGATTTTTTAAGATTCGGCGGGCACACAGCTCTGGGTACAGCAGCAAGGTCCATGTTTCTCACAAATAATGTATAGTATTTTTGTATTAGATACGTTAGTATAGGATAAAGCCCACAGGTACCCTACAGGTACCCTAAGGGTCCCCGGAGCGCGAATGGAAGCACAAGAAGTAACCTCGAAACGATTAAAGCTTGAATTAAGGCTAGAGCAGTTAAAAAAAATAGATTATTCACAAAATAATTTTTTACATTTTGTGAAGTCTATGTGGCCTGAATTTATTGCAGGGGCCCATCATAAAATTATATCTGACAAGCTTGAAGACATTGCAAGCGGTAAACTAAAAAGATTGATTGTTAACATGCCCCCGCGACACACGAAGTCTGAGTTTGCCAGCTATCTCTTTCCAGCGTGGATGATCGGCCGTAAGCCGACAATGAAAATTATACAGGCGACACACACAACAGAACTTGCTGTCAGTTTTGGTCGTAAAGTAAAAAACCTTCTGGAACGTGACGAGTACAAGGAAATATTTCCAGACGCACATCTATCTGTTGACAGTAAGGCATCTGGTCGTTGGGATACAAAAGCCGGCGGCATGTATTACGCCGTGGGTGTCGGATCAAACCTAGCGGGTCGTGGTGGAGATCTTATTGTTATTGATGACCCACACTCGGAACAGACAGCTATGTCAAACTCCGGTTTTGAAGATGCGTGGGAATGGTATACGGGGGGACCCCGACAGAGACTACAGCCCGGAGGAGCAATAGTTCTTGTACAGACAAGATGGTCGCTGAAAGATATGACAGGACAGTTGATAAAATCCATGGCCAAGGATCCCCTAGCTGACCAGTGGGAGGTTATTGAGCTGCCAGCCATTATGCCCAGCGGCTCTGCCTGCTGGCCGGAATACTGGTCAAAAAAAGATTTAGACTCTGTAAAAGCTTCTATACCGCCGTCCAAATGGAATGCACAGTACCAGCAAAACCCTACCGGTGAGGACAATGCGATTATTCCCCGTGGCTGGTGGAAACGATGGAAGAAGAAAAACGTGCCTGACCTAAAATATGTTATACAAAGTTATGATACGGCGTTCACGAAACGCGAAACGTCAGACTATTCTGCCATAACTACATGGGGTGTGTTTTCTCCTGAAGAAGGCGGACCACCAGGATTAATACTACTGGACAGTAAAAAGGGACGTTGGGACTTTCCAGATTTAAAAGCCAAAGCTTTAGATGAATATGAGTACTGGGACCCCGACACGGTAATCGTGGAAGCAAAAGCAAGTGGGCTACCTTTGACCCACGAACTACGGAACACGGGTATTCCTGTTGTAAACTTTACGCCTTCTAAAGGTAATGACAAGGTATCAAGGGTCCACTCGGTATCACCTTTGTTTGAAGCAGGGATGGTCTGGGCCCCCGAAGAGACGTTTGCAGACGAGATGATAGAAGAAGTTGCAGCTTTTCCAAATGGAGAGTATGATGACCTTGTAGATAGTATGACGCAGGCTTTAATGCGTTACCGGCAGGGTAACTTTGTAAACCTGCCTTCGGACGATTGGGGCGATGACGAATTGAAAGAGACAAGGATAAGGGCTTATTATGGATGACTTCATGGATCTTATTCAGTGGATTGGCGGCGAACCGTTTGCCGTGGGACTCCACCGAAAAAAAATTTTAGTAGGCGGTTTTGAAAAACTTTCGGATCTTGAAAGAGAAGCTTTGCAATACGAAGCTGACTGGCATGACAGGTATAATGTCAAAGGCGACCAGTACGGCATGAACTTTCAGAATGGTGGGGTAGTATCTTTACCCGCCGCACAAAAAATAAATAATTATTTTAATAAACTAAACAATGGGAGATAAGAATGAGTGACGAAGAACAACTTTTAAAAGCAGACGGGTTTGATAAGGCAGTTTTAGGCGTTGGCCGAAGATGCGGCCAACCGGACCTTTTAGTGTACGATTATCACAAGTGTTGCGAAATACTTGTGAAACGTGATAAGATGACGTATGAAGATGCAATGGAGTTTATGGAATATAATGTCGTAGGTGCATGGGTAGGAGAATTAACACCTGTTTTTGTAAATACAGACAAAGAAGAAATAAGTGAACTTTATGATTTATCAGAGGTACAGTTAGATGGCAAAACCACCCATTAGTTTAATGGACAGAAATGTTCCGGCACAGCTTGATCCGCAAGATCTGGAAGCTGAGATAGAGTTAGAGCTTCCCGGAAGTTTGGAGCCCAGAGAAATTGGTGAAATAGAAGTTGAGATGGAAGAAGACGGCGGTGCTGTCATTGATTTCGACCCGACAGCCACGGCTGCCGAATCAGCTCCACAGGATTTTTTTGGTAATCTAGCAGAAAACATTGATGACCAGCAGCTAAGTACGTTAGCTGGTGAACTGGTAGCGGAGTATGAAGCAAACAAGAGCGGCCGTCAGGAATGGGAAGATGCTTTTGCAAACGGTCTGGAACTTCTTGGTTTTAATTACAGTGAACGCTCGGAACCTTTCAATGGAGCCACAGGCGTTACACATCCGCTGTTAGCCGAAGCTGCTGTGCAGTTTCAGGCACAGGCATTTAACGAGCTGTTGCCAGCAGGTGGTCCGGTAAGAACAAGTATTATTGGAGCGACAACAAGGGAAACGGAAGATCAGTCACAGCGTGTAAAAGATTTTATGAACCATTACATTACAAACGTAATGGAAGAGTATACACCTGAGTTTGACCAGATGTTGTTTTATTTGCCGCTGGCAGGATCTACCTTTAAGAAAGTATATTATGACGGGGCCCTCGACAGGGCTGTCAGTAAGTTTGTACCGGCAGAAAACCTTATTGTGCCTTACGAAGCAAACGATTTAGAAACCTGCCCTAATATAACACATACTGTAAAAATAAATTTAAACGAACTACGAAAGCAGCAGATATCAGGGTTCTATCTTGATATACCTGTATTACCGCAACAGGGTAACAGCAGTTCGTTGACACAGGAGATAAACGAATTAAGCGGTATGGAACCGTCACAGATAGATTATGACTGTACATTATTGGAATGTCATGCTGACCTAGACTTAGAGGGTTACGAAGATATGGGTAAGGACGGTGAGCCTACCGGTATAAAGATACCCTATATTGTGACAATCAGTCAGGATAATGGACAGGTATTGTCTATTCGTAGAAATTATGCAGAAGCAGACCCACAGAAGAAAAAGATACAATATTTTGTACATTATAAATTTTTACCCGGTTTTGGGTTTTACGGACTAGGTTTGATACATACTATCGGTGGTCTGTCACGGACCGCGACTGCTGCATTGAGACAGTTGATTGATGCAGGTACGTTATCTAATTTACCAGCAGGCTTCAAGGCCCGTGGCTTACGGATCAGGGACGATGAGGAACCGCTCCAGCCCGGAGAGTTTAGGGACGTAGATGCCCCAGGTGGTGCAATAAGAGATTCTTTGATGCCGCTACCTTTCAAGGGTCCCGACCAGACATTATTTCAGTTATTAGGTTTTGTTGTTCAAGCAGGACAACGATTCGCAACTATTACCGACTTAAAGGTTGGTGATGGAAACCAGCAGGCAGCCGTAGGTACTACCATAGCAATGATGGAACAGGGCTCACGGGTCATGTCTGCTGTACATAAACGCTTGCATTATGCAATGCGTGTAGAATTTAAACTACTTTCTAAAGTTATGGCCGATAGCTTGCCGCCTGAATATCCTTATGCGATAGAAGGCGCGGAAGCTACGATCAAAGCACAGGATTTTGATGATCGTGTAGACATCATCCCTGTGTCCAATCCAAACGTCTTTAGTCAGTCTCAGCGTATCGCGCTTGCTCAGACACAAATGCAGCTAGCAGCACAAGCTCCTGAAATGCATAATATGTATGAGGTGTACCGTGATATGTATGAAGCATTGGGTGTAAGAAATATTGATAAATATCTTAACCCACCTGTTTCTCAGGAGCCTGCACCAAAAGACCCAGCACAGGAGAATATGGATGTATTGGATCAAGCCCCCCTTGTGGCCTTTCAAGGACAAAACCATCAAGCGCATATCATGGCCCATTTGGTTTTTGGCGGTTCGCCTACAGTTAGTGGAACGCCTCCGGTTGCTGTTGCATTACAAAAACACGTTATGGAACATGTTAAAATCCAAGCTCAAGAACGGGCTATGGCTGAAGTCACTCAAAAAAGAGGACCCCAAACGCAAGAGGGGCCGTCCCAAGAAGAAATCCTGACTATGGAATCTTTAACAGCACAATATGTGGCTGAAGGGTTGCAGCAGGTTCAGCAACTTAGCCAGCAATTAAGCGGTGCAGGAGCCCCTGACCCTGTTGTTGAATTAAAACAACAAGAATTACAGCTAAGAGCACAGAAAGATCAGGCCGATATAGAGCGTGAACAAGCTAAATTGCAACTAAAAAGTAAACAGATCAATCAATCGGGCGATATTTCACGGGAAAGAATACAAAGTCAGGAAAACATGACGGGTGATCGTATCGATGCTGCGAGAGAACGAGAAATTTTGAAACAACAGGCAAAACAAAGGAGTGGACAATGAGCAAAGTTCGTATTGTTACCGGAAAAGCAAAGGTAAAAATGATAAATGACGACCAAAGCTATAAGTTAAAGCAGGTTTCTGTACCAAAAGGGCCTTTAAAGAAGAAAAAAGCCCTTGGAATGGGTGCAGCGAAGCGTGGCGGTGACTATTTAGGCGTGTAATGTCTGAAAAAAAGCTACAAGAAGGCAGTAGATACTTAAAACATGACCTTGATGGTGATGGAATTGTAACGGACGAAGAAATAGCCCGTGAAGAACGAATTATTCGTTTGGAAAACAATGATAAGATGCAGGACCAGCAGCGTATGCTTTGCTGGGTGTCTTCCATATCTTCCATAGTGTTAATTGTAGTAGTAATGTCACCTCTTATTCCAAATGCAAGGGTAGAAATGGTCACAGCTTTACTTTCTACCTATGTTGTAGCAAATTTAGGTATTGTAGCAACATTTATGGGTACGACTGCTTTTACAAGGTCAAAAGAAAATGGTAAATGATATGGGTATTGATAGTAATTTTACATGGAACGGATATACAAGAACGTGTTTTTTTCTCAGATCTTAACACATGTCTCTCCTTTGCCGAAAAAATACGGGCACAGAACACGCACCAGCAAACTGCGTTTTCCCAAGTTTATGTCACGACTTACTGCGTTCCTCAAAAGGAAGGACAATGAAGATCCTAAATACTTAAAAGGAAAAAGTAAATGATGGAACAAACAATAAGTGACGTAGAAAACTTAACTAAAACCGTTAATTTTAATGAGGGTGGTGGTAGTGATGTTGAAGCTGGTATACAGTTTATTTACCACATGCGAGAGCACTTGGTTGATATTGGAATTGCGACAGTATATGGTTTAGCTGTATACGCACTGTTTTTATGGATTACTAAAACAATAAAGGGGTAACAAATGGCTGTAAAGGGATTTAGAAAACCAAAATCAAGTGGAGGAAAATCAACTCCAAAAAACAAAGCATTATACTCAAGAGTTAAATCCGAAGCAAAACGTAAGTTTGATGTATATCCTAGTGCTTATGCAAATGCTTGGCTTGTTAAGACATACAAGAAAAGAGGCGGAACTTACTAATGGCTAAACCACAGGGCGGCCTGACTAAATGGTTTAAAGAAGATTGGCGCGATGTAAAGACAGGAAAAAAATGTGGTCGATCTGGTAAAGAAAAAAAGAAAAGACCATATCCTGCTTGCAGACCTGCCGCCGTTGCTGGTAGAATATCAAAATCAGAAGCTCGTAAGAAAACAGGATCGGGTAAAGTCAAATGGTCTGTAACAGCTTCGGGGCGTAAACGTAAGCCAATGAGAAAAACAAAGAAAGCATAATGGCACGAAAACCAGACAAACAACCACCTAAGACTAAAAAGTATTATCGCTCTACCAAATCTGGTGCGGGTATGACAAAGGAAGGTGTTGCCAGATACAGGCGTGAAAACCCTGGCAGTAAATTAAAAACAGCGGTCACGGGTAAGGTTAAAAAAGGCAGTAAGGCTGCAAATAGACGTAAATCATATTGTGCAAGATCATTAGGTCAGTTGAAAAGAAGTTCAGCAAAGACAAGAAATGATCCTAATTCAAGAATTAGACAAGCAAGAAGAAGATGGAAATGTTAATATATGAGGAAGGTTCGCAGGGGTGCCTGCCTTCCTCACCAGTTATGAGGGGTGTTTGTGTATTTTAACTTTAACTTTATTTAGAGTAGATATTTTATACAAATGGTAAGGCAGATACCCCTCACCAAATAAGGAGTTAATATGTTAGGACTAGGAAGTATAATAGGGCCAATAGGTTCATTAGCCAGTACGTGGTTACAAGGACGTGTTGATAAAGCTAAAGCAGAAACAGATGTTAAGGTAGCTAAAGCCAAAGCCGAAGCAAAGGTTTACGAGACGGAAGCAACATCTAGTTTTCTTAATGAGCAAGCTCTTACAAATCAAATGGGTGAAAGTTGGAAGGACGAATTTTGGAGCCTGATTTTTGGGGCAATCCTTGTGGCCTCCTTCCTGCCTTGGACCCAACCATTTGTTAAGGAAGGTTTTGTTTTCTTAGAACAATCCACGCCAAATTGGTTCGCCAACATGTTATATATAATAATAGGAAGTTCATTTGGATACCGCTTTGGTAAGCAAGGCTTACAGATGATAAACAAGAAAGGTAAGTAATGGCTGTTAGAAAAATAAAAAAAGTAATCAAAGGTTTAAAAAAAGCATCTAAGTTACATGCAGCACAGGCTAAAACGCTTGGGTCAATAGTAAAAAACAAAAAATCAAAAGGTTATAAAAATAAATAATGAGCGAAACTTATCACTTTCTAGAACATGTTAAAAAAATAATTGCAAGTAAGCGTTCTCAGGTGCTTGACATCTTATCTTCGGATGGTGTAAAGAATATGGAACACTACAAGGAACTTATGGGAAACCTAAGTGCCTTAGAATATATTGAACAGGAACTCAAGAGCCTGCTAAATAAACAGGAGCAAATGGATGAATAAATCTTCAGCGGTAGATATAAAACCCGCATATGTAAACTCAAATGATCTAGTTTTAGATCCAAAACTTATAGCAAAACCTTTATTAGAGAGAATGCCTACACCGACAGGGTGGCGATTATTAGTATTGCCATACAAAGGTAAGGGTAAAACAGAAGGTGGCATAATACTTCCCGACAAGGTTGTGGAAGAAAACCAAATATCTACCCAAGTAGGATATGTTTTAAAGATGGGCCCTCTTGCCTATAAAGATAAAACAAAATTTGAAACCGGACCGTGGTGTCAGGAAAAAGACTGGGTAATATTTGCACGTTATGCTGGATCACGTTTTAGAATAGATGGTGGCGAAGTAAAAATTTTAAATGATGACGAGATATTGGCAACAATAGCAAACCCTGAAGATATATTACATTGAGGATAAAATGGCAGAACAACAAGCTGAATTAGATTTAGAAGTAGAACCAAGACAAGAAAGCGTAGAGATTGAAGTTGACGAAAAAGGCGACAAACAGGAAACTTCCTCTAATGTCGAGGTTGAGCAAGATAATGAACAAGAGCAAGCGGTATCCGAATCGAAGAAACGTATTGATCGCCTTACTAAAAAAATGCGTGAAGCAGAAAGGCGTGAACAAGCTGCTATCGATTATGCTAAAAAGGTAAAGCAGGAAGCAGATAGCCTTAAAGGGCGTTTAAAAACGCTAGACCAAGGATATGTTACAGAGTATTCCCAAAGAGTAGATAGTGAGTTAGCTTCTGCTGAAGCGTCTTTAAGACAGGCAATGCAGTCAGGAGACACAGACGCTACTATTGAAGCTCAAAAGAAGTTATCTGAATTATCGGTAGCTAAAGAACGTGTTAGGCTTGCAAAAGCGCAACAACCTTCAGAAGAGACAGTGCAGGAAGCGCCTGCAGTGCAACCACAGCAGCCAGCACCTCAGTATCAACAACCGCCACAACAAAAACCTGACCCAAAAGCTGAAGGCTGGGCTCAGAAAAATAATTGGTTTGGTCAAGACGAGGCCATGACTTATGCTGCTTTTGGTATACATAAAAAATTAATTGAAGAAGAAGGGTTTGACCCGAAGACAGATGAGTACTATAGTGAATTAGACGAGCGATTGAAGACAGAGTTTCCTCATAAGCTTGGCAATAACGGAGATGGAAGCCGAAGACCCGCCCAAAATGTAGCTTCCGTTACAAGAACCGCTAAAGGAACAGGGCGCAAAAGAAGAGTCAAGTTAAACGCCAATCAGGTTGCAATAGCAAACAAGTTGGGTGTACCACTTGAAGAATATGCAAAATACGTTAAGGAGTAAATAAATGTCAGAAACAATTACAGAAATAGATGTGAACGGCGTAGATCGCACTCCTCGCGCTAATAAGACTAGAGACAAGCAAACGCGGCGTAAGCCTTGGGCACCGCCGTCAATACTAGAAGCACCGCCTGCGCCCGATGGTTATCGGCATAGATGGATACGAGCAGAAGTTCGAGGCTTTGACGACACGAAGAATATTTCTTCTAGATTGCGTGAAGGTTATGAATTAGTTCGTAAAGATCAATACCCGGATTTTGAAGCTCCGGTTGTAGACTCAGGTAAATATGCAGGTGTTTTTGGACAAGGAGGTCTAGTCCTTGCAAGAATACCAGAAGAAACGATCCAAGAGAGAAATGAGTATTTTAAGGAAAAAACTCAAGATCAAATGGATGCAGTAGATTCTGATATGATGCGAGAAAATTCTCATTCAACCATGACGATTAGCAAACCTGATCGTCAATCAAGAGTAACTTTTGGTGGTCCTAAGAAATGATCACCTGCTATTTAAAAAGGAGACAATAAAAAATGGCAAACACTTTAACTGGTGGCTATGGTCTTCAACCAATTGGTTTAGTGGGTAGTGCTATATATAATAACGGCACAACTCAGTATGAGATTGCAAGTAATTACACAACAGCTATATACAACGGCGGGATCGTATGTCCAGCTTCTACAGGAACAATCATAATATCAGATCAAGCGATTGCTCCTCTAGGTGTATTAGGTGGTGTAAACTATGTGGACTCAACAACAAAAAAACCAACTTGGCTGAATTACTGGCCCGGATCAAACAGCGTTAGCGTTGACACAAATCATCCTGTCAAAGCTTATGTTTACGATAATCCTATGCAATTGTTTAAAGTTGTTGCAGATGGAACTAATACTAACAGAGCTACTGCTTTAGCTGACATTTTTGTTAATTGCGATATGGCAGCTGTAAATGGTGGTAGTACAAATACCGGTAAATCTTCCGATATGTTAGATATTAGTACAGCAGCTACAACAAATACACTTGATGTTAGAATTGTAGGTCTTGTAGACGACCCTGCAAATGCAGATTATTCTGCTGTTGGACATCAATACATTGTTAGGCTTAACGGTCACTTTAACAGCGGTACTACCATTGCAGTTGGTACTTACGCAACAACTGGTATATAGGAGAGCATAAATGGCAATATCTAGAGCACAACTAGCAAAAGAGCTAGAACCTGGTTTAAATGCACTCTTCGGAATGGAATATGACCGTTATGAGAATGAGCATTCAGAAGTTTTTGATGAAGAAACTTCCGATAGAGCATTTGAAGAAGAAGTGATGTTGGCTGGTTTTACTACAGCACCTGTGAAAGAAGAAGGTTCAGCAATAACTTTTGACTCTGCACAGGAGACATATACAGCTCGTTATACAATGGAAACTATCGCATTAGCTTTCTCTATTACAGAAGAAGCTATCGAAGATAATTTGTATGATAGGTTAGCGTCTCGCTATACTAAAGCTTTGGCAAGATCAATGGCACAAACTAAGCAAATTAAGGCTGCGTCTATTTTAAACAACGCATTTAGCACAGCATTTCCAATTGGAGATGGAGCTGCTTTATGTTCATCAGCGCACCCATCTTTAAGCGGAAATCAAAGAAATCAGTTAAGTACCCCTGCGGATCTTAACGAAACTTCTCTTGAGCAGATGCTAATTGATATTTCGGGTATCACTGACGAGCGTGGTTTAAAAGTTGCAATCAGAGGCACAAAACTGATTATTCCAAAAGAACTTCAGTTTATTGCTGAAAGATTGATGGCAACTAATTTGCGTGTTGGTACAGCAGATAATGATCTTAATGCAGTAAAGAGCATGGGTATGCTCCCACAAGGCGCTGCTATTAATCATTTCTTAACTGACACTGATGCGTATTTTATTAAAACTGATGCACCTAACGGCTTTAAATTATTTAACAGAAGCCCAATTAAGACAGCTATGGAAGGCGACTTCGATACAGGAAACATGAGATTTAAGGCAAGAGAAAGATATTCTTTTGGCGTATCTGACTGGCGTTCTGTGTTTGGCACAGCTGGTGCTTAAATAAATTTTTTAACAAGTGTAAAAGGGCGGCTTGCTAGTCGCCCTTTTTTATTATATAGTTTAGAAAACCTTGACTACAATAATGTAGACATTTGCCACGACAAGGAGAAATAACATGGCTAACACAACTTTTTCAGGACCAGTTCGTTCAGAGGGCGGCTTTACTTCCGTAAGTAAAAGCTCAACAACTGGTGCTTTTACAACGCTCTCAAGCATTAGTTCAACTGGTGTAACTTCATTTGACGCAAACACTTTATCCACAGAAGCTGGAACAGGTATTACTACAGGTTCGGGTACTATTTACAGAAGTGCTGTGCAAAGAATAGGCGGTATCATTACAACAAAAATTTTAATTGACTTAACTGGTTTAAGATCAACCGGATCTGGTGACATCATTGGTGTTAACGGAACAGCATTAGTTTGTCATATTGGACAGATTACTGCTGCACAAAATGGAACTATCTTAACGGGTAGCATGGAATGTTTTGAGGCTCCAGCAGGTGGCGATCCAGACATCAATATTCACTCAGCTACAGAAAGCACTGGTGTTGAAGATGGAGCAATCTCTGGTCTTTCTGAAACACTTCTTGTTAATTCTGGTGACGCAACACTGGGTAGTAAAGTTTTCTTTGCAGCTGTTCCAGCAGCGGATGAGTTTTTATATCTTACAACTGGTGCGGCAACTGATGCAGACTATACAGCAGGTAAACTTTTCATTGAATTGATGGGTTACGCAGCTTAATTATAATTGAGTGGGGAGTTTATTCTCCCCACATATTTAGGAGAATTATATGGGAAGTTCAGACGTAAAAGCCTTGACAGTTAGTGATGAGAACGCTTCTGATGACGATAGATTGGTTACCGCAGCTAGACCAAACACTTCTGCTACAATGGCCAACACTACTTTTGCAGGAGGGGCTGCTAGAAATGTTATAGTAACAACTACTGGCACAGGTGACAATGCTAAGACCTGTACAATTACAGGAACTGATGTATTTGGGACAGCTATGACAGAAGTTATTACTTCAACAGGATCAGCAGAAGCTGTTGCAGGAGAAAAATTATTTTTAACAGTGTCTGCGGTAGAGTGTTCCGCACAATACGCAGCTAATATAAAAGTAGGTTCTGGCACACTTTGTTCTCAAGCCATAGGAGGCGGGGGCCGGGTTAGATTAAAAGGTTTTTCTATTGTTTCCGGTGGAACTGCTGGAACGATAGAGTATATAAACGGAACGCCCGAAAGCGGGACTACTTTGTTTAAATCAAGAACAATAGGCACTGCTAACACTGTTATTGATAGAACAATACCAGAGCAAGGGGTCTTATTTGATAGCGGTTTATCCGTTAAATATACTTTAGACACCTCTGACATGATGACTTTTTTCTTTGCGTAATGGCAGTTAAAAGAAAAATGACACAAGAAGTTAAGTTAGAGGTTACTTTAGCTCGTTTGGAAGAACGTGTTGAAGCTCTTCAAGAAGATATGAAAGAAATGCGTTCAGACATGGTTCAACTTAGAGAAACCGCCAGTCGTTGGCGAGGTGCTTTTTGGGTTATGATGGGTGTAGCAGGGGGTATTGGAGTCCTTGCAAATTTAACAGTAAATTGGTTTAAATAGGAGAATAAAATGGCAATGAAGAAAGTACCTGCAAAAAGTAAAGGTTTAAAAAAATTACCTACAGCGGTTCGTAATAAAATGGGTTTTATGAAGAAAGGTGGACCTGTTAAAAAGAAAAAAGGATATGCTAAAGGTGGACCTGTTAAACCTAAAAAAATGATGGCCGGTGGTGCTATGAGAAAAAAAGGTTACGCTAAAGGCGGTAAGGTAACACCTAAAAAAATGATGGGTGGGGGCGCTATGCGAAAGAAAATGATGAAAAAAGGCGGAGCCGTTAAAAGCAAAAAATAATGCCGTACCTTCAAAGTAATATCCCTCATTTTAAATGTTGGGTTAGAAGGGAATATACCTGTAATCATCAAAAGTATCATGGAGAGTTTTTACACGCCATGGCTATAGCGGTTACTACTATTCCTAATCGTTGTTTAAGTTTTCAACTTGTTTTTACAGGTTGTGAAACAGATGGAACAAAAAATCCAAATGTTCACGGTGGAGCAATGTGGGCAAGAATGCCCATAACCGCTTTAATGGCAGACATAACCGTTGAAGAATGGCCAATACCTATGGCAACACATGATGCTCAACCTTGGGATTGTGCTTCTCACACGCATGCTGTTTATACCATGGACAGAGCTACTCCTTGCCCCTGGTTAGCTAAAATAGGTGGAGAGATGTACCCTGCAAAATATTTATTTACAGTTGATTATACCGACAGTGAGATAGCGGATGATCCTGCCCAACACAAGCAAAGTCATGTAATGTATTTATTGGACGCGGGTGAGTGGACAGGTAATCTTGTAGCATTGCCAAATAATCGAGTTCGTGTTACACATCCAGCATGGTTTGAAACAGGACAAGGGGCACCAGATTTTTTACCTTCGCAGTATATACATTACTCCAAATCTGATTTAGACTATACACTAGACGTAAATAAAATTTTTGATAACTTGTACAGCGAGGAATAAATGGCTTTATCAGCATCAACTAATTTTGAACCTGCGGTTGACGAGTATATAGAAGAAGCTTTTGAACGATGTGGCTTAGAGGTAAGAACAGGCTATGACCTTAAAAGTGCTAGAAGGTCTTTAAATTTAATGTTGGCTGAGTGGGCTAACCGCGGTTTAAATCAATGGACAATTGAACAAAGAACACAAACGGTAACAGCAGACGACACCGAATACTCTTTGGGAACGGATGTCATTGATATACTATCTATTGTAGTTAGAAGAGGTAGCACAGATTTTAATATGGCTCGTATTAGCCGGGACGTTTACTCATCTATACCTACTAAAACAACTACGGGTAGACCTACTCAATTTTTTCTTGATCGGCAGATAACTCCTAATCTTAAAATTTGGCCAGCTCCTGAAAACAGCACAGATGTTATACGTTACGATGCTTTAACTAGAATGAATGATGCGGACGCAGCTCAAAACACCTTAGAGATACCTTTTCGATTTTATCCTTGTTTAACAGCAGGTTTAGCCTATTACATTTCACTAAAAAGAGCACCCGAAAGAATACAACTTTTAAAAAACGTGTACGAAGAGGAATTTGACAGAGCTATGGCTGAAGACAGAGATAGATCTTCTTTTAATATTACTCCGAGTATGGATTATTATAAGGTGGGATAATGGGTTTCTCTTCAGGAAAAAATGCTTATTTTATTTCCGATAGAAGCGGCTTAAAGTTTTCGTATAAACAAAAAGTAAAAGAGTGGAATGGTTCTGTTGTAGCTAAATCTGAATATGAGTCAAAACACCCACAATTAAACCCAAGACCAAAAAAAGCTGACGCACAAGCTTTAAGAGATGCTAGACCATCTAGAACAGAACCTGCCATTTTAGTTTTATTAAGACTTAATCCTTTTACAACCGGTACAGCGGGTCAGGCAACAACTACAATAACAGTTCAAGAACATGCTCACGGGCGTTCTGTTTCTAGCTCAATTCGTTTTAGAAGCGTAGCCCCTTTTGATGGAATAACGTCTGCTATTATGGAAAATTCTTCTGGATATTCTATAGCGAGCGTGGTAGATGAAAACAATTACACTGTTTCTGTATCCGGAACGGCTGTTACAGGTTCTACAAAAGGTGGTGGTAGTATAGCTTCTGCTGGACCTGTTACTTTGGAGAACTAAATGAGTTATACATTAACAACATTAAAAACAACTATACAGGATTATACAGAAAACACAGAAACTACTTTTGTTTCCCATTTAAGAGATTTTATTAGATCTACAGAAAATCGTATATTTAAAATGATTGATTTTGATGTATTTCGTAAAAATGTTACCAGTGCCGTTTCTTCTTCTGACAGGTTCTTATCTGTTCCAGATGATTACTTAGCATCATTTAGTTTGTCTATAACTAACTCTAGTAATATTGAATTTTTGTTAGAGAAAGATGTAAACTTTATACAAGAGTACAATCCAAATGCATCAACAACAGGTGTGCCTAAATATTATGCAAAGTTTGATGTAAGTAATTTTATATTAGCTCCAACACCAAACAGTAATTATTCTGTTGAACTTCATTATTATTATAAACCAACCAGTTTAGCGGACAGTACAATAGTCTTGACCGTAGGTGCCGCGAGCAGTTTTGCGGTAAACGAAGTAATCACAGGGACCTCTAGTGGTGCTACCGCTACAATTAGTTCTAAGAATGATGGCACAAATCAGTTAACAATAGTGGTTCCAACAACCGCTTTTACAAATGGTGAAACAGTAACAGGTGGCACAACCGCTCATAGTTCTGCCATATCTGCCATATCAAGCGACACTACAACAACATGGTTAAGTAAGAATGCCTTAAACGCAATGCTTTACGGATCGCTCGTAGAAGCGTATATTTTTATGAAAGGTGAACCGGATATGATGCAGTTGTATGAGAAAAGGTTTATGGAAGAAATAAGTAGATTAAAAGATTTAGGTGAGGCTAGGGAGAATGCTGATGCTTATAGGCAAGGATTACCTAGAAGACCAAGGACATAGGAGATAAAACATGGCAACCTCAAATGCAGCAACCAACTATTTAGAAAGAAGATTATTACATTATATCTTCAAGAATAACTCGTTAAGTTTTGCAAGTCCTGGTGACAGCATTTATGTAGGACTAGCAACAGCCGTATCTGCCGCTGAAACAGGTTCAGTAACAGAAGCTAGTTTTGGTGGATATGCTAGACAACAAGTAGCAGCAGCAAGTTGGACAACAATAGGTGCTGACTCAA
>Ga0209337_1000195_pt1 | contig 48262 bp, 37 predicted proteins | sample LinPmetageLP53_FD_184044 | JGI IMG/M metagenome (GOLD analysis project Ga0209337, IMG submission 184044) | Marine viral communities from the Pacific Ocean - LP-53 (SPAdes) (version 2) | ecosystem: Environmental > Aquatic > Marine > Oceanic | place: Pacific Ocean | collected 2010-02-08
TTCTTTAGAGCTTCGCCTAGTGTGGCTTGTAGGGCTTTTCTTTTTCTAAGTCTTTCCCCTCTTTTATCTTCTATCTCTATATCCTCAGGATGCTGCATACTCCCATCTGGGTGAACCGAACCACGACCACGGTCTGAGTAATGCGATCCGGTCATGGCAGCAAAATTTGACGGACTTTCAAATCTCTTCTTATTAGGCTGTCTCCGTCTCTCTTGTCTTTGAACGTCTCGATCACTCATTTTAGATTCATCGTAGCGATCACCCCAACAAACTTTCTTTAGAGCTTCAACAGCAGCTTCCTTAACGCTGTTAGGCTTAGGAACGATCTTCGCTTTCTCTGCCTTCTTCTTCTTAGCAGCCATAAGTCTAGCGTTTTCTTTGTCCTCGCTTGCTTCTCCGGTTAAATCATATCCCTCTCTGGCCTTCTTCTTACTCTTCTTGATTACACCGCGACCCATGAGAACATCTTTCTTTGTGACCTTTCCATCACCACTTAAATCAGGGAACGACTTTTCATCCATACTCTCCTCGTCACTCTTTTTACCTCTCAACATTTTAAAGTCTTCCGAGTCGAGTTTGCCGTTTTTATTCTTATCAAGCTTTTTCCGCTTACCCTTTAGAGCTTCGCTAATTTTACTTTCAAGCATCGTAAGAAGAACTCGATCCTTCTTATGCTTTGAAACAATCTTTTGAGCACGCTCGCTGTTCTCACGCATCGACTCTGAAATCTGAGGAAAAGCTCCTCGGGTGGATGGGTCAGAAACAAGGTCAAACGTAATCAACTTAAAGTCTTCGTTAACTAGCTTGCCCTTGATGCCCTCAGTAACGCTGCCGATACCTCTGCTTGAAATACCTAGCTTAACACCATCGTTGAGAAGGGCTTCCACAATCTTACCGTTGGGAGTAGATAGGATCTCACACTCACCCATAACATCCCCATTCTTCTCAACCCAGAGTTTAGTAATTAGGTGAGAAGCTTGCGACAGATGAATAGCATCGTTAGTAGGATGATCTAAAGCACCTACTAAAGAACGATCACCAATCTTTTCTTGGATGGCTTTTACTTGAGACTCTAGGATTGACTTCGGGTAAATGCGACCGTTATTGTTTTGCTCATCACACTTCTGGAATTTACCTTGAAGACGGACTTTAGTCTTACCCTTAGTCCCTTCGTTAATAACTTTAACTTGCTCTAAAACGTTGCATTCTACGAGTAACATGATGATTCCTATTTTTGTTTGCGAGACCAGTACTTATCACTCTTGAATTTACCGGACTTTTGTTTACCATGCCGAACGAGTGTTCTTACGGCATACTTTTTAACATCCTTAAACTTGGAAGGGATTGAACCAGGAGAGAATCCCTTAGCAGTTCGACCCCCAACCTCTTGCTCATCGTCAGTGCCCCACTTTTGCTTAGTGATCACGTATAAACGATTTGAATTTTTAGTAGAGAATATTTGACCCACGTAACCTTTTTTCAAGGCGTTGGTGATTGAGTCGTAAACCTTAACTCGGGATTTAGATGATGTAGTCTTAGAGCCAGATTTCTTCATCTTGGATCTACCCTCGGCAGACCCTTTACCCTTGCTTGTCTTAGCTTCCCTTATTACGCTTATTAAGTCCATTATTCTTCTTAGGTTTAGGTGGGTAAGTATCGTCACGTTTCACGACAGGAGCTTTCTTACTCGACAGGTTAACTCCAATCATTCCACAAGTAGTCATCTCTTGCATAACATCCTTGGTTTCACGTAATAATTTCTTTAAAGTTTCAACTAAAGTTTCAAGTCTTTCTCTAAGGATTGTTTCCTCAGTGATAGAATCAAACTCTGGCATCAACGCTTGCTTCTTTTCAGGATCAGAAGATTCTTGTAAAGCATGATTAAACCCAACAATTTGATTTACAAATGAATTAGGAACGATGACCTCTTTAAGGTCATCGTTTATGATAGGATCAACTTTTGCAGCTACCTCCTTCACGGGAGTAGGATTAGATAAGATACCCTCACTTAAGGCTAAAAGTTCTTTAGTGCTTGAACTCATCTTTTACCTCACGATTCGTCGTCGTCACTGTCTTCTTCGTCTTCGTCCTCTTCTTCCTTCTCTTCTTCGTCTGCGTCCTCAGCTTCCTCTAGAAACTCTCCATCTTGCTCTAGGGCCTCATTAATGGTACCAAGGATGAAGTCAACACATTCTTTCATGGACTCCTCGGAAATAGGCGCATCTAGCTCAGATTCGCAAAGGGGACAAACGTGCTCATCAGCTTGAGCTTCCTCAACAACTTTAGACTCCGAAAGACCGGCAGTCTCGACAAGTTGGTTAGCAGCAAGAATTTGACCAACAAATTCGTCATTTACATCAATGTATCTCATAAGAATAATCCTGTATGTATATGTATTTAGTCCACCTAGATAAATTTAATAAAATTATATCGTAACTTTGGTAATATTGTTTCGATCTCTAAGCTTCACAATAGTTTTTGAGTCCTCGGGAATGATTCTTGATATAGTATCATAGCCTCCTTCAATATGATTGAAAGTAATATTGTTACGTAGTCCTTTAGCAATATCTAGGATTAGATCTTTATCACTATCGTAAAACATCCTACCTACCTGACTCACCGGCATTCGACTAAATGCGTCGAACCAAGTAAACGTTGTTGAGTTGTAGGTGTCTGAGAGATAATCAATAACGTCTTTTAAAAGATAGGAAGTTCCGTAGGAGGAAGCGGGGGCCGAGCTTGTCGTATATTCTTTAGCACTGGCTGAGTAGAAGGTCTTGGTGAAATTACTCTCTATGTATCGATATCCAATGTTTTGATTGCTTTCAGTTTCTGAGACTCCTACACGATCCACACCATCTACTAGATTTAAATTATACGCCTCAAACATAGGTAAGGGAGACTCATCTACCCTACTGTCCATAGCTGGAAGAACTGACAGGGATCTCGTATGGGTATCTCCATAGCTTGTAAGTTTTGAGCTACCGTTGAACGGGTTAAACATTCCCCCTGCTACAGGAGTTACCACGATTCCGAAAGGGATATTCTTAACAAACCTAGAGCCAATAGACGAGAACCCTTGATCAGGGAACGCAGCTAGATTAAAATCATTTAAGGATACTGTGATCGTTGAGGTATCCAGAATGTAGCGATACATTGGATCCCTATAATCAATCGACAGCATTGGAGTATTAAGAGCATTATTGTTCATGTGAACTTGAATGTCTTCGCTATCCGTAAGAAGGGAATACGTTCCACTGTAATTTTCTACTAAAGGGTTATCCGTGTAACTGCCTTCAACAGATCCGAGGTTAAGAGCGAAAAATAAAGGCTTAATAGCAGACGGGCCTAGGTCCCCAGAAGCGAATTCATGCTGGTTAGTTAAAGAAGTCGCGCTAAATGTTAAAGCGGGATTTACATTCAACATATCTAAAACTTTCATCCTGACGGCAGGAGGAGCATAGTAAGACTTATTTATAATGTTAGTGCTTGGAACAGCAACTCCTTCACCTTGAATGTTTACACCATGCACATAGTAGCCACCCCCATTACCTATGTTAAGTTTGTCTGGGCTTCCCACGCTAGGAACAGTTGAATGGTTAAGTTCGGTGATCTTATCTACGTCAATGCCTTCGTTTGGTATCACGAGGTTATTGACATTACCATTTAAGGTTGTAACTGATATCCCTGCATTAAGGTCCTCGTTTAAGGGCCTAGCTCTATTTATTTGAAAGTTTCTCCAAGTTGAGGGTTTAGTGTTTTCAAAAGTATGCAGGTTATTAGCTAAGTATTCAATAGCAAAGCGTTCCGTATACTCAGGATTTTCCGAGCCTTCAATGACCTCAAATGAGGATTCCAATTGTCCTAACGAAGCATTTCTAAAATAATTATAATCAAATTCATCAATCGTCCCTTCCAATAAATGCTTTCGAACGACATTCAGCAAAGTAGTCATCCCTACCGGCTTGCCCCCAGGATATCTTAAGTATTGAAAGGAGTTGATAATCTTTGGATCTAAGCTAGCCAATAATTTATCATCGGATAAATTCTGAAGGGAAACCTCATCCCAAGCTATATTAGAGTTTTGAATACTTAACACCTTTGAAATTTCAGGAGACATTTCACGATTAAATATCAAAGTATTAGTAGCGTAGTTTCTTTCCGTTTGAGTGCTAGTATCGGGATCGACCTTAAAGAAGTTTAAACTAGGATCATATAGCTGAGGTTGGGTGGTTCCTCGCTGCTGTTGTCGGTAATCCTCAGAGCTAATTACTTCGTTTGCAGAGATAAAAGTAGCTGCCATAACCTCTTGGTTACTTGTTATCTGTGCGGCTTGAACCTCTTTCTGAATACTTAAAGGTGTAATTTCGTTAGTGGGAGTAATAACTCCTTGGCCTGGATTACTAAATCCAGTAGGCTCCAGAACACCTCCTAACCCAGAATTAGGGTCTTGGGGTTCTGTTGGATTTATTGGGCGTGCGATGGAAGGTTCTTGAGGAACACATTGTATTCCTGTAAATACCTCTTCTACACAAGCTGCCTGACAAGCGGCTAGACTCGCATGAATGCAATTAGGATCCGGTATAACTTCACCATTTGAGAATTGAATATTAGGTTGACATGGAGTGCATTGAAATTCAAAAGAAGTTATCAACGCCTGATTAATTGGCACATTCTCAGAACCTGGGCAGACGTTAATGACAGTTTCTTTACACTTAAAGTATTGTCCTCCAGTCGTAGGGCCTCCAGCACTGCCCGTTGTAGGACCAGCAGGGCCACCCGTTGTAGGACCCGTAGTTGTAGGACCGGCAGGCCCGGTAGGCCCCGTAGGCCCGGTGGGTCCAGCAGGGGTGCCAACGCCAGGAGTGAATCCCCCTGGATTTCCAGGACCAGGAGTAGTAGGCCCTGGAACTGATATCACCGGAGGTATCCAAGGAGGATCAAACGGAGGGTCAGGGTCATTAGGAGGATCAGGTATTAGTATGACTGGAGTTATAGGGGGTTCTGACCCCCCTGACCCTTGACCTTGTGTCCCAGGCAGATTACCACGCCCACAAGGATATACAGTTGTGAAGCCAGTCATGCTATTTAATTATATGCAACTGATAGTTGGCCCTGGCACTCTAAGATTCCCAGTGGCTCCCTTGCCCTTATTGACAGAGTCCAAAGTTAATCCGATCACTTGGAAAGTAACCGAAGGGTAAAGTAAAGGATGCATTGCAGTCAACCAATTCACAGACGCATAACCTGGATCGGAAGAGCCTATTCCATCGTTTACAACGTCGTTAAAGAATCCAACTTCACGGTACTCTGCGTTGCTCCCAGCATCACTCATGTAGGTTGTTATAGCCTTCGGAGGTGTTCGCTTAAACGGACTCTGACCTATGAGGGGAATTTCTGGGAGGGTGAACCCAGTGAATGCTTCAACATCATTTCGATTTGCCCACGGCTTATTTGTAACTCCAGACTCTATGTCCCCCCAAGACTTACCGATCCAAGCAACATTTATAACAAAGTAATCCTTGTATTTGTTAACCCATACGTTGCTTGATTGTGCATTCCCAATGCTGCCAGTGGCTCCCGTTGACAACGGAATACAATTTAGAAGATCAACATTTACCTGATAGTCATTAACCCATGGAGTATCATCGAAATTCAAATTAATTCTTTTCTTTACAAAGAATATCTGAACCATATGCCCCTCGTTTAAACGCCTAGTAGTGCCGTTATTCATATTAACAGGAGTAGCTCCTCTCACTTCTCTTGTGGTATTTCCAAAGGATTGCTCGTATGCAAGTCTTTGACCAGCCGCCCATCGGAAGTTAGCAATCCCTTCGGGATTAGCAGCCCTAATCTCGTTAACGGTTCTTTCTGAAAACCCTCCTCTCGCAGGTGGGAGCATGGCTACATTATCACCACCGCCACCGCCGTCAGGTTCAGAACACCATCCAAGACCTACGTTAATGTAGTCATTAATAAAATTGCCTGTAAACCCTCCTTGGCCATACCAGTCAGCCTTATCCCACTGAGGGAGTTGACTGATACTTCCAGGGGTGTAGGAGAACTCTTGTTCGACTAAATCTGCGAACACATTAAAATCAAGGGACTCTATGCCTCCACCAATGCTAATCGCGGCATGTCGCATAAGAGCACCTTCAGGGCCAAAGTTACCGCCAGTTAATTGACCAGTAGCAATAATTCTACTTCCCTCACCACCGGACTGAGCAGCCGCAGGAGCGGCAACTTGAATGCCATTAATCCTATTACTTAAATCTGAATACACTTCCTTGCGAACTTTTTCTAAATGAGCTTCGGTCACTACTGGGTTAGCAATTGAAACCTGAGGAGTAGCGGCAGCAATACCTGCACGCTCATTATAAGCAAGTTCAGTGGTTCTAAAGAACGGTCGAATATCTATGATGTCCTCGTCATTAAGTACGTCAGCAATAGCCCCGGCAGGGGTTTGAACTCTAACGTAAGCGATTGGAAGAATAGATTGACCAATAAGCTGAAATGCAGTAGTTTCCAATACTTCAGATAAGGTGGGAGCCAAGTTCATTAGGTCATCAGGCGAAGGGAAAGAACCCTTAATTACTCCAGCTAAAGTCGTAAACCCATTATTAGTTCCGTTTTCATCACCAGGATGAGCCAACATGATAGGTGTGCCGTCTAGTGTAGTAAGGCTAACTCTATCGTCGGCATTATCATCATTAGCAGCCGTTTGCCTAGAAATACCGATACCTGCCCCCTTCAAAATACCTAAAGCAGGTTGGGTAAGTGTCGTGGGATTTCCGTTGGAATCAAACTTTGGAATAGTAGTAGACTCTTCATCCACCGCTTTACTGTAAATAAACAGCAAGTCTATTCTGTGGTTAGCCGCTAATGGCTGGTTAACCCCATTAGCATCCGTGTAGAAATAATCGCCTGCGTCAAAGTCGGGAACTGTGATAGACAGTTCTTCAGGAACATCAACTATTGAAGTTCTAATAGCACCTCGCCATCTCTTAATGAATTCAGACTCAAGCCTACCTTGTTGACCCCCTTGAGCCGCCGATCTGCCTACGGCTGTGCTCTCGTAAATGCCAGAAATGAGTTGCAAATCTCTAGTTTGTTCGGGAGTAGAATGCTTGAGGATAGCTCCTATGTAATTTGGATACAAGGGTCTTTTGTCTGGATCATACTCACTATCAAATTCCGAATACCCAGGCACCTCGGTGCCGAACGCAGGAGAATTTGTAACTGCGGAATTAAACTCTCGACCTAAATGAAATCCATTTTCCGAGTAAAAAGGAAACACAAAAGCTCTCTCAGCAAGGCCATTCATGTTCAAAGCATCCCCCAGCAACCCGTCTTGAAATTGTTGAAGGGCGTTCTGTAATTCAGGTCCAATATTTGTATCGACTCGGTAGGTATTAATGTCGTCCATTCCTGCCTCGCCAACATTATTATTTGGTAGTAGGAGACTAACAACCTGCAAAGGGGTTAAATTATATGCATTGTTGATTCTTGCTGTGAATTTACCCGGCTTAACTCTAACCTTACGATCATTTCCCGTAGCATATGGCTTTAGCTCAGAGAAACCAGATCGATCAATTTCAATATCCTTTTTATTGTTTTGACGGGTAATGATACCATCCACTTGATCTTTAAGAAACTTTTGAGATTCTTCCAATTGCTTGATTGGAATGTTATCAACCTCGTAATAATAAGGGTCATTAGATTTAAAATGCCTTACAGGACTGATGAAAGTGTAAGGAGTATCGTAATATCGAGTTTCGTTAGCCATTAATTATCCTTCTTAAGATCAAAGTTATTTATAGATGCAAGACCTAAACCGTAATCATATCTATTATAGGAGTCTCCACCAAACGCGCTAGTAGCATAGTAACCCTGTACAACCTTGCCTAAACCAGACTTCCCAACAGTATTATGTTTCGCATTGGCAAAGGCGTTTAGTGCTGAGTCATCAAGAACTGCTTTTACTGTATTAGGTGTAGCCAACATTGCTGATGCATAGTAGAATCCTGAGGCTTCAATACTACCATTAGCTTGCTTCTGTAGAACTCCAATATGATTATCAGTGGATGAAGCGTCAGCATTTCCAGATGCAATTAGGTTACCAGAGAAGTTATACCCTTGAGCGAACACCTGTCGTGCCCACCCCTTTAATGAATTAGTTCCACTAGCTACCATGAAATTCGTCGCCGGATCTACTGAGAAGTATAATCTGAATACGCCAAAGTTTTCGCCGCTCGCAGACTTACCATAAGGATTAGTTGTAGACTTCCCATAGTAATCGAGAACGGACAGAGTGCCAGTATCAGGAGTGCCAGCAGGCGCACCTGAGAAGCTACCCCAAGTCCCTGAAGGACCAACGTAGCCACTGTCTCTAGGGTGTAATCCCTTCACGGAAATATACGAAGCCTTTAGCAAGGAGTCATCAGCGATATTCCAAATAAACAGTCTAGAGCACTTAGGTCCATCCAGAGGAGCATCCCCATTGTAATCATATATTATTGAAGATGTGATAGGCCAAGTAGCAGGAAAGTGAACATTATTAGCTTGAACTAAACTATTCTCAACTGCCCTTACGCACATACCTCCAGTGGTAACCGCCGAAGCATCTTCAGCATCGCCGCCGCCAACATAAATAAATCCATTATATATGGGGGCCGTTCCACTTCGAAAACGGTATTTATTGTCACTGCTTGGAATAATTACACTACCCTTTACATTTGAAGCCAACGCCTGTGCCACGTTAGCGTTAGGATAAAACTGTATGAACCCGCTAGCGCAGTATAGAGCATCAGCAGAGCTTGTGTAATCTTGAGGAAGGGTTATAGAGCTACCATAAGCTCCTGCATTCCACTTATCACTGTAGTGCCCTACATTCTCCATAAGAATGTTTGAATTTCTATTTGCAACTAAACAAGACCGAGTGGAATGTAGCTCCACCATCGTATGGTTTTGACCATTGTTTAAATCAAAAGAAGAAACTAAAAGGCTTCCATTACTAGATTGGTGTGGAGTAATTTCAATAGTAGAGTTATCTTCCGCTAGAGCATCTATACCTAGCTGCACAATCGATGTTGGCCCTTGCAGCTTAATATTAGATCCCTTACTAGCATACAGACCAGCCGCATCGATATTACTACCTTGGTTATTAGGCCCTATGACAATGTTAGCATATTCCTTAGACCCTCTCATCGTAAGCGTAGAGTTATCTTCAACTCGCGCCATCAACCCATACTGAGCGGTAGAAGAGACTCCTGTAGTCGTACGCTCTAAGTGAGTATGAACAAGGTCAGCATCCGTATTTCCCTTTAAATGAATTGAAGGAAGTAGCTGATCATCTTGCTGGTTCTTGCCAAAAGATTCCACAGCATATACCATCTTGTATATACTAGGCATGGAACTTGTGTAAACAGGTCCAATGACAGAATTATCACTAACTATGTCCTGTCCATTTTTTATACAGGCAACCTGTGATTCCTGGTAACCTCCGATAGAAGTGTTTGGTACGGAGTGTAAGTAACCTCCATACAAATCCTTATTGTAAGTGAATTCAGAATTAGTTAGATTAATACCAGTGGACTGATTATATCTAGCAGCTAAAGTATCCACACTAACCTTTGAATTAGCAGAATCCAATCCGAAATAGTTACCATCAAGTAGGAGTCTGCCGCTATAATCAAGAACACTATTCTCAAGCTTAATACCTGCTTCGGTATTTAACTCAGAGAAGAGTTGCATTCCATCATTCCATATGACTGTGGAATTACCTGCTAGTTCAGTTCTCCCCCCTGTAATTTTAGAATTGACAGCATGAATGCCGATGTCATTTCTTGAAAGACAAGTTAAAGATTCTAGTGAAGGAGCAGGTAGAATAGCACCAGAAAGTCCAGCCGAACCCATACCGGCAAAGTAAGCACTATAGTGTGCAGATCCTGAAGCTTGAGTAGACTTTTCTATATCCCTAGCGTAGGTAGACTTAAAGTTAATGGTGGAGTTGTTCGCATAAATACCTGCACCATATGAATCTTGAGTTTTATACGCTAGTCTTTTCTCAGCGAAAGGAGTACCAGTTCGAGTAGATCCTATCAGTTCGTAATTTCTAAAGGAAACGATGCCCCTAAGAATATCTACCTCAGAGTTATCCACATACAGACCAGCCTTATTGCATCTAGAGATCGAGCATCTTTCTAAGTTAACTTTAGAATTATTAATCTCAATTCCTTTGTCAATCGAATGCTGACCATCAACATTGAAATTTCTAATGTAAACAGGGCCGTTACACTCATTTACCTTAATATAGTCTAAACTATTAAAGTAGGAGAAGGACATAACGCCATACCCTACCCCTGCCGAATCCGCAGTAGTTTCACCCCAAGCCTCCTCTGAGTTGGTTATGAAGTTTAGTGTACTAACATCGTAGGTATCTTTTTCAGTAGTCCTGGTCTTATCGAAGGCAGCGAAGGTAAGGGAGCTTAAAGCCGAGACACCTAAAGCTGTATTACTCCAAGGCGCGGTGGTGCTGCTTAACGCCGCAGTAAGCCTATTTGAATACCTATCATCAATTCTACGAGTAAACACGTAAGGATAAACAAACCTAGCATCTTGAAGTACTAACTGACCGACACCTGAAGCAATAGGTATTCCATTACCATTAGAGTCTGTTGTAAGGGCTGAAGCGAAAACATGATCTACAGCAGGGCAAGGAGTTGCTACGTTGGTGGCCTGTAAAGTTAAAGGTCTTGAGCCAGCCATATTTACCGAGGTAGCTAAACCATAATCAGTGTACTGAGTGTCATAAGTGATATTGTTATACTCATCCTTGGTGCTGCTAACACTTCTAGGGTAAGCGAACGCACTATTCCTATTAATAATTTCAAGGGAACCATTAGGGCCGAACGCTTTATTAGAAAGATTAAGACCTCCAAGATTTCCAAAGCTAGCGACTTCAACCAAAATTGGACAGTTAATAACCTCAGGCAAAGCATTAATGCATGAACTTAAAGTAGTAAAAAACAGCGGATTGCAAGAGTCCGTAGCGTCACCAGAAACAATGAAAGACATCCCGGTCAAAGCTGAGGTAGGGTGTCCTAACTTCTCCCATAGCAAGTGAGTCCTCTCATCTAAGTCATGAAGGGGTAAATTGTCTTGCTCCCAGTTATAAAAAGAGCTAGCATCATACTTAGTAACCTTGTCAGTCCAACAGACTAAAAGATTATTCGATCCACCTGATACGTATACGTCACTTGGGTTTAACATGTTATCCGAATGATATTGTCCATCTGAATACTAAAGCAAAATCTGATGTCTTTCTAATATTGCTAAAGTATCTATATGCCGCGAGTACAGAGGTCTCAGTAGCATTTGCTTTTGGATTCTTAATAAACAATCCAATTTCATTTAAGTTAGCATCGGTCCTTAAATTATTACAGGAATCCTCGTCAATGAAAATAGTATACCTCACGGTCCTGTCATCAACTTTCGTAACCTTACTGAAAGGAATCTTGGCATACCACTCACCAGTGGTAGTGGCTACATCGTTTGCCCATCTATACCCTGATACTACAGAGAGATTACTGTCTGCCGTTCCAATGTATTCTGCTTGAGAGGATAAAGGCCCCGACAAATCAGTGGTCGTGCTTACTTGAAGTCCAAGGTTTCCACTAACCCCGAGCTTGACCCTATCGATCTGATAATCAGTAATAGTATCTGAACCTACCCGACCATATAAATGAGCTAATGCCCATCCGAACCCAGACACGATTACGTTATCTTCATCGTATACAAGCTCCTCCTGACCATCAACGACCTTGTGAACCGTTAAATGTCCTTTTATACCTAATTGACTTGTCAGTGATTTAATCATTTGAAATCGAAATCTAAAGAGATTGTTACGTCGTTATTGCCTAACCAGTTCTTAATCCCTGCGAGGGAATTACCGTCTCGATTATAAAACGCATCGTCCAATATAGTGACTTTAGCCACTAATTTATACTTTCTGATATTATTTAGAGCATTCCAACCATAAGGAGGAATTAATGATGAATTCAACATTTCCTTAAGATCTAAGCAATAAACCCCAACGTGCTTAACACCTCCAAACGCCGCCATAGAAACAGCATCCCCCTTGAAAAATTTATTTCCAATAATCATCCTGCCCTCAGAGGGGATTCTTTCGTTCAAGTTTGTACCTGATAAAAGAACAGAGCCTTTAGTGTAGTCAGGAGTCCCAGTAGGATTTTGAGATACGGATGAAGGGCTAATAGTTAGATACCCATTTCTGTCCATCAACTCATTTCCATTGAAAAAGCTACTAACATTTCCTACATATATATTAGATAAATCTTTATTGTAGAAAGCATAGCTGTAGGTGGTAGCTCCTCCCGACGGGACAAAACCTCCTACCTTATTCCAAATATCAATTAGCCTTGAATCTAAAGCAGGATTTAAGTAATGACCTAAATCAGGTATCGAACTAGCACCGGCATATCCAGATACGTTGGTATTTACTGTTGACCCTCGCTCTAATCGAGTGTCTGTTACTGAAGGGTAATTAGGGACTGAATTGTATACCGAGGAAAATTCAAGATAAGTTCCCGAAGGAATGTAAGAAGAGGCTCCGCTAGGAGCATCCGAAGCATAATTAATTATTGTTAGGATGCCAGAATCATAACCAGTAATGCCTCCTGAATCACCGTATTGAATTGAGGATATAGCGTGGGAGTGCTGAGTAAACCCTGCCGCATCTTTCCCAAAAGTAACGGCTTGAAAAGTAAAATTAGAAGTATCTAATATAGAACTAGCAGCCGGTAAATCAGCCAAGGCTGGATTTACAGTTAAAGCGTCAGTTAAAACTTCTCCAAAACCTTGAACAAACATTATACGGGAATCCTAATCTCCGATTTTTTGGCATTGTAATTGCCGTATGAGACATTTAACAACACATCCGGGAATCTATAGTCAATCCTAGACCCACCGTCTGATTCCATTATAGTCCCGGTCTTAGCCTTGTCTCGACTAGCATAAGCTACAGAGGCATTCTTACCTGCTATATTATTAAAGTATTTAAATATATCAAATAAGTCTTGCTTTGTAAGCTCGACTCGATACTCTTCACATCCTCTTTTAAGATCATCAAGGACACATAAAGGATCACTCTTAGTTCCTGCTGCAAATATCTCCGACAGCTTCTTCATGGTCATATCTTGAACGCTCAGGCTCTTGACCAGCATAAACTCATCCGGTTGAGCACCAGGAGACATGAAGACCTCAATGACATAATTTTGATTTAATCTGTGAAGCTGGTTATGGGCTTTCTGATAATCCCTTGGCAGTAACAATTCTCTGTTACGGGTGTTGAAGGTAACCCTTAAATTATCAACATCGTCAGGGCCTAAGCCAATGACAGGAGAGGTTCTATTTTGAGAGACTTGATCTAGGCACGCAAAAGTAGAAGTTGAGCTAGTTGATTGAGGATCGTTTGGCCTAGATGCCACTTGCTGGGTATGAGCATACTTGGTCAACATAGTGGATCTAGATATTAATTGATCGTGCTGGATCCAATCACCGTCAGGGGTAAAGCTCCACATTTTACCGTCTTCTGGTTTAGTATGAATCCAGACTCCAACCGACTTACCCCCTACCCTAGTTCCAGAGTCCCGACTAACAATACTACTAAGATTAACTTCAAACTCATGTTCAGGGGATAGGAAGTTATTAGAAACTGGATGACCAGATTCGGCAGCATATTTAGAAATATCAAACCTTACTCTGCTAGCCGCTCCCACTCCTGATCTCAGCAATAGTAAGGTGTCATCAAACAAGAACGGATCTTCGTAGGAAGCTCTCTCAGAGCCTGGAACCTTAATGACGGAGAATGAACTGTCTGCTTCCGTTCCCGACGTTAGAACTAGCTCTACGGCTTCTATAACGCCGGATGTCACCCTTTCGAAGGTATCAAGATACATGCTATCGTCTGACGAGGCTACAAAAGACCCTGCACCCGTAAACGAAGTCCCTGTAACATTAATCTTAACAGGATTAGCAAACGAAGTAGAAACTAGATCGGTCACATTTCCTAGCTTTTCAAAGCCGTGGTTATATAAGAGAGGTCCAAAAGTATGTGAGTATACGTTAGCACCATCCTGCTCTTGAACTTCAGGGCTTAGACGATGCCATTGAAAGTTATCTTGATATAAGTTATAGAGCCTATGTAAATCTCTACCGAACTCAAAATTGTAATAGTCGGTTACAGAGGCGGGGAACGTGTATCCCGGACTGTTAGCATTAGTTCCACTGGTTATGAGGCTTTGGTAGTCACCGTTCAATAAAGCTTCATACTTGTCGATAAACTGTTGAAGTATAACGATGTTTGCGTTCACATACGTTGTCGGGTTTACGCCTAATAATTCTTGAGAAAGAGCAAACTTAAGCTCACCGACAAGCTGCGTTATAGCGGAAGTAGAGTCTTGAATCTCAAGGAATGCGGTCCAATATTTTTTCTCTTCGCCAATCCTATGCATCGCAGCATAGACTCCTGGTAGTTGCCCTCGATCAGTAGTCCTATCTGTGTTAGCTTGGAAATTAGCAGCCTGACCTCTAACGTCCTGGGTATTACTTACGTCATACTCATAATATGTGTTGTCTGAATTTAGACCTTCACACTGCGACCAAATAGGAGGAAGGTTAATATGATTATTGACTGGAGTGTAGGAAAGAGAGCTAGGAACAAGACCTAAGGGTATGCCACTTAATCCAGAAGCCATATTAAAGGCAACGGGCATATTGAATCCTGTTCTGTCGTAGTATCCATTGAAGTCCATTACCTTCTCATAGGATCTTCTTCTAGAGGTATTTCTAGGAACTGATCCTATACTAGATACGTCTATTAGTTCAGGAGAAACAAGAGATTGAGTAGCTGACTTACCTATAACATTACCATTAGGATTGATCCCTCTCTTGTAGGTGTTAAGGAATATACCTGAGGCAAAAGTGTTGTTCCCCGCTCCAACGTCTATCTCTTCTCGATCTAAGTAAATGTGAGGAAGGCAGCTAGCCTCGAACCCCATAACGTCAGTCTCTCCAGAAACTTCTAATGATATTAATGGAATCGCGTGAGCAGGGGAAGCCTTACTAACGGCTTGAGCTACAAATCTTACTGCGTCCCCGGAGCCAGTATCGTCAAGATTCTTCTTAGTGAAATCAAACTCAGAAGCTTCAAGAACTAATTTAAAGTGAGAGGACTTACCTGACCAAAGTGAAGCGTAATCAAACCTGTTATCGTTAAGGTTTCGAATAAGCGTGTCAAGATTTGAAGGAGGATTATACCCTGATGTAAAGATGAGCCAGGATCCTGCCTTAGGCTCATCGTCAACATTGAGAGCATTAGAGGTAATGTAAGAGCTTACGTCTAAAGCAAACTGCTTTCTTACTCCAAAACAAGCAAGCCTATCTGATATGAACTCAACCATCGGCTGATCTAGCTCAATGTTCACATAGTAAGGATACTCCTCAAATGGAGGAATGGTATAGTCCCGATCCCTGTAAGTAAATACTGAATTAAACTCATCCTCCCAAGTTTGTAATGGGAACCTATCAGGGAATTGAATGACGGTCTCTTCAAGGATCCTATCTACAGCGAGACGGATGTTAGTATCCATGCTGGCGGGAGAATATGTATTTACATTCATGCTCCCAGCTAGGCTTGCAGTCCAGGTTTTAAAACTCTTGAAGTACTCAGACTCAGTAGCTAAAGCATAATAAATAAGATAAGGAACGTAAGACTCCCAAAGCTCAGTGACCCTACTCTCAATAGGAAAGCTATCCTTAGGGAACACAGTATTGACCGTGCTTTGAATTGATTTCTTAGTTCCAATTGTCTTGTAAATACTAACAGCATTCCTTAGTTGCAGTCTCCATCTTTCGGGATTATTACCAAACAAATCCCAGCCTATAAGCTGCGCTAATAATGGAAGGTAATCATCTGGGCAATCATCAATATCATAGAGTGTGGAGATCTCTTCGGTCTCGTTACTCATGTCATAAGCAAAGAAAGATAATGCTCTGATTAACCTAGCAAAAGGACCATCCTCAACTTTAGTAGTAGACTTTAAATTACTCTCTAAGTAGATTTCAAACTTATCTCTAACCCTAAAGTCGGAATTATCTGAGAATAGAGGAGAGTAAATAATGTCATTCCATGTTTTAAATTTATCTAACTGTTGAGTCCCACTTAAATCGTACCTAGACCCACTGGCGAAAAGAACAGAAGGATAATAAGCTCCAGATGCATTACGCCACAAATGTTCCGACAACCCATTAATACCGTCATTCGTTCTTACAGGATTCCCTTGATACAAACTGCTAACTAAAAGACCCTTCACATAGGAGGAAGGAGAATAACTATCACCAGAAGTATTAAGGAAATACATCCAAGACAAGTTATTAATCAAGTAGTTGTGAATAGCAGAGGAATCTCCTATGTCAGAAAAAATGGTAGTATCAGGAGAGTTAAGGGTTATGGCCGGAAGTAAAGTGCTTTCAGCATAAGTCGAGAACTCCTCTTGAGATTGAAAGTCTTTGAAGTTAGTATTAAAGTAAGTTAGAACTTTATCTTCAAAGTTTTGAGTAGTGATATTAGTGAGGTTATTCTGCTTTACAAAGAAAGGGCCAATACCACTTAAAGAAGTAATATCACTATACACAGAGCCTGCAACGGCACTTACATTTAATATAGAAGAAAAATTAGCAGCAACATCCAAGTGAGAGTTGATGATTAAATCAATAGGGTCCTCAGCTTTGGGGGTAGTCGCCTTATCATCCTCATACAAATACCCTGGTAGGATGTATTTGAGAGCCTCAAAGTAATCCCGCTTGAAGAAGTTTTGATTCCTTAAATAAGTCTTGCCTGACATTAAACGTATTCTACCCGTATGGCTAAGTTATTTAGCTGGATGATCTCATTAAACCCAACCTTAATAGGCTTTTCAACATTAGTAACTTCCGCATATCTAATATTGGTCTCATCCATTAATAAAATTCTAATCAAATCTTGGGGAACAAACGGCTCTGAGAAGTCGGTATTATCAATATTCATATAGTTTAATATTGATCTTCGAGCAGATTGAATTAGTTGACCTTCACTTCTTCTAAACTTCTCGTCTAAAGTAATCGTAACGATCACGTCCAATGTCCTAACAAGTCCATCAACCACCACAACCTCGTCCGTAAGCATCTTCTTGGATTCTACCGCTGCCAATAACTGACGCTTATACTCCTGAGTTGCACGTCTAAGCTGACTGTTCGACGCTCTCTCTAGAACAAATAAGTCAACGATGTTAGCAGAAGAAAAAGCCCTTCTAACAGTCGCGGTTGCTTTACCCGTGGATCCGTAGTTAGATGCAAAAGAATTAGCAAACGCTTTAAAGTCTTGAAGGGTTACTAGACGATCTTGAGATCTAAAGTAGAGAGGGGCGTATCTCTTAGCCTGATCAACAGATTCAGCGTCTCGGCCTCCAGTTGCTAGACTGGTGTTTTCAATCGTCGCAGTTAGGTCAGAGTCTGTACTGGTTCCGTCTGTGGAGTTAAGAGTAGTCTGAGCATTAATAATACTCTCAGCAATATTCCCACGAGTTCCACCTCCAACGCGATAAGTTACGTTATAAGCATCACCTATGGCAGGCGACTTGCCTATGGAGTCATCCCCAAACAATACAGAAGCTCTGAATTGCTCATCAGTAGTAATTTGAAATACCTTATCTGCCTGACCAGAAGCAAAGTATACGTTCTCTTCTTCCTTATAAATCCCTTCAGTAGTAGTATCCCCAGTTAAATACACTTGGGCACTTTTTTCAACATAAGGGAACTGGGATAAGTTAATAGATTTAACAGCTTCAGGACTCGTAAAAGTTCCAGACTCAGAAACTAACGCCCCTTCAAGCAATACTGCGTCTGTAATCTGAACAGTACCTCCCGTTGCAGTTACATTGAATTGTAAATCTTCGCTGGCTACCATAAGATCCACGGTGCCATTTGAGTTAACCTTGTATAAGGTATATGTTAGAGTACCCCCATCCTCAGGGGAACTTATTGTAATCACTCGACTAGCCGCAGGAATAGTTACGGATGAAGGAGAGGTAACTGAGCCTACGGAGTAGGTAATGGAAGCGTTAGCAGCCGCAGAGATTGGACCTTTCATCCTTATGCCAATAACTTCAAGCAGCCTCTTTACGCTATCACGACTCCTAGCAGTCCCAATGAAGTTTTCGTTAGCAAGATAATCCGACTTATTCGATTGAATATGTCCAACCGCTGCCATCATTTCCATTAGCAAAACTCCAAAGTCGGAACTCTCAAAGTTATTATAATCTAAAGGAAAGGTAGCTCTTACATACTTTAAAAGAGTTGCTCTAATAGTTTCAAAGTCGGATGCAGAATAGTCAATTAACTTTTGCTTATTATCAAGCTCAGACGGTATTAATTTTAAAAAGTCTGATTCAACTGTTCCTGAGAAGACTACCATTATATTCTAACTCCAATGTTAAACGCTGTCGCAATAGCATCTCTAACAGAACAGAAGAGGTTAACCTTCAACTGCCCGGTTCGAGTTTCAAATACTTGAATCTTTCCTACCGAAACTGTGCTAAGGTATCTACGTATGGAGGTTACAACTTCCTCTTTTATCAAGGAAAAAGTAACTTCGTCTAAGGGTTCCATGAGGAATTTACGAAGGTTACAACCATAATCAGGCCGCATAAACCTTTCACCCCTCTCAGTCCTAATTAAACAATTAAGGTTGGACTTCACCAAAGTAAGATTGGTAGACTTGCTAAAGTATCCGTTTTTAGGCTTTACAGGTATTGGATAATTTAAACCAATTAGCCTTGGGTCCTCTAGGACCGTAGCCTTTTGAATGACAGAGGGAGCCACCGTCCCGTATCTTGTTACATTGTTTGAAAGTGCCATACTAAGTTGTTTTGAATACTATCCCTGCGCTAGAGCCGTCTACAGAATCAGGATCTGTGACGCTATTAGTTCCGCTTAATGGTTCATACCACGCCATGTAAGTATCTACATTTGTAGGTAGGAGGAATGCTTCTGGGCTTTGCCCGATTTTAAGGTTAGTTATAGTAAGATCTTGAGGTCTGTTGAATGGTTGTTTAGCAGTTTGCTCAGGAAGTTTTGTCGCGGAAAGACCTATGATGGTTGATGACATCACCAAAGAAGAAGGTAGGAAAGCATTAGGCGTAACATTTACATTTGTAAAGTAAAGATCACTCGTCAAACCACAGGGAGGAATATCAGTACCCGTGTCAGGTCGAACCGCGTTTCCAAGCCTAAATAAAGGATGGTAAACAGGATGTCCATTCCCGCCCTCAATGTGTATATCCTCAAACACTCCATTAACACTACCTACGGTGTAATTAATAGTAGTAGAAGGTGCCGAAACTTGAGCGTTATAAAATGCAAATATAGCATTCCTAGAGAAAGAGTTCTTGGTCGTATTCCCGCGTGCTCCTGGGGCCGCATAAGAATAAACATCAATATCCTTATTAACTGTGTAATAAAGACTACTAGCCGTTGTATAGTAGCTATAAAAAGGACTAGTACGCATAGACCCTATTACACAGTTCCTATGATATATCTCTCCTTTCCACGAATTATCCCAAACGCTTAAACCGTCATCTCCAACAATTCCAAAACAGTTTTTAATGGATATAGTCCCTCCTGTCTTACCAGTAGCTCCCTTAAAATAGTCAGTATTAAATGTCCACGGACTTATCGACTTACAATGATTAAAGCTGTTAAATAGCTTCCTACCATTAGCCCAGAAATGTTGATTAGTAATAATAATACCTTCAACCGTCATTTCAGGTAAACCCACTGGTGTATTGATATATGCTTGACTATACTCATTCATAGAAGACCAAGATGTTCCAAAAGCTCCATAGAAATGTGGAGCCTCCTCAAGGATATCTATTTTTGTATCAAACAAAAAGTTTCTAGAGTATAAGTGTCCAGGAGCAAATACCCCTCTACCTATAATTTTACTACCATGAGCACTTGCACAATCAAATCCCCCTATGATATAGGCATTAGCGTCTATGTAATAAGTTGAGTTTGAAGATATAGGAAGACCCGCACTTACATAATGAATTCCAGGTCCGAAATATGTCGCAGGCTGAAGGCTACTGAATACTGTAGGACTTCCTGGGGATCCCCAATTGATAGAACTCCAAGAGGAGTCAGCGATTGAACCATTGAGGTCAGGAGTCGTTTGACCCTCTCTAATAGATAAATGATTTAATCTAGTTTGGCCGGTGTAAGCTCCAACACCAACAGGTATGGCAGGTTTGAATGGGTCCGCAAAGATAAACAAAGGGGAGCTTACTGTTAAGTCAGTATCCGAAAACTCCAACCATAACTTATCTCCAACGTAAACTTCTGCTTGAAAGAATACACCAGCGTCGGTTGATGTTTTCTGCATCTCCCTTGTCTTATTACTTCTAGACGGGAATACGTTAACAGTGGCTCCACCACCGAAACCACCTATCTTGGTAATTTTTATACTAGCTACCCCGCTAGCACCAAAAGTTGTAAAGTGACAAGGAGGATTCGATCCTGAAGGTGCCCAGTAATTTCTTAAGCTACTAAAGTCACCTGTAGTCTGTTGGCCTACTAATTGCCTAGAACCCCCTGTCCCAGAAGCTTGAAATACAAAGCTGGATACCCAACTAGCCGTGGCTGGGTCGTACACCTCCACAGAGTAAGTAGGAGACTTTAACGAACTTAAACTTTCAGCAACATACCCCGTGCCATCATCCGCAATAGGAGTAATGGGATAAACCTCAACTGCACTTAAAGAAGATGCTACAAATGAAATACTATTTAAGAATGAATCACTAACGATCTTGAAGTCAGAATTAGTTGTTCCCTTCCAATATACCCACATCAGACACTTCTTTAATTGAGCTACAAAATCTCTGTAGTAAGTATCATAATAAGTAGAGAAGTTCGGTCCACTATCCGCCGTGCCATACAAGGCCGTAGAGTATTCGTATGCCTTTGTAGATGAAAGGTCTGCTAGTTTAGTGGTAGTAGGATTCCTATTAACATGCCTGTAAGGATTAGTCATTACCTCTACTAACTCAATCAATTCCTCTCGCTCATAGTGAGGGATAGGATTAGAGTCATACGTACTATTCCTTAACTCAGCATAAGGAACTGTGCTCGAATCATAATCAATGACGAACTTGGCTAAGGATTGTAGGAATTCATTCCTGATTACCATAGTCTTATTTATGGTTTGCCAATCCTCTCCATTAACAGAGAAAGTATACGAGGAAAGAGCAGGAAAATAAGTATCAAAGTTGTATAAGATATTTAAATTCTCTTCTAATGAATTACTGTAGAAAGAAGAAGCTAGGATGTTGTAATCTACAGAATCATTATACTCAGAGGTGAAAGGAGCTTTAAATGTTTTAGATCCTTCCTTCACCCTAAACATAGCTGCCTCTAGATTAGATCCAGGATTTACATAGAAGTTTCTTTGATATTCCCATTTAGAAGCCGTAGCAGAAGTGTATAATTCCGAATTAAAAGAAGTTAACTCAGGAGGAGTACCAGAGAAAAAGCCTTCTGAGGTATTGGTCGGATCGTCAGACTTTTGCTTGAGATTACTAACTTTACTCAACTGCCTACGATTATACCAATTTATACCTGAAGCCTGAGATACTAATGCACTAGCGGTATCATTTTCTCTATACTGACCATCCCAATAAATATTGCCAAACTTCTCTCTAGACTTTCCAAAACTAAAGACACTATCTACAATACCCAAATCATTCATGTAGCCGACTGAGCTAGTGTTAAGAACGTCAATAGTTGAATTTAGATTTTGGCTTAATTCAGGATCATAGGCAGCATAAACCATAAAGGGTTTAGAGATCCCGTTGGAAGTTGAACCTACGATAGAGCCATTTAAATATCTTTTAAAGGCATAATCATTATTAGCAATGAAGGGGACAGATACAAAGTCTACGACACCTGACAGCGTTTGAATATCCGTTATATTAAACGAACCGCTAGGGCCTGTACCTTTTCCATTATCCAAGTAATTAGTATCATTAAAAATGTTTAAACCATTTTTAGGGGAGAAAGAATACTTAATAGGCGTTGTTGATAGACTGATATTAAGGCGAGCTTGAGAAGATGCGGCTAATCCATTGAAATCAGGAGTAGGCTTATTACACAAGTCAAAGCACCACATTGACTGATAGGAAGATACCGAGCTAGCTAAAGCGTCTAGGTAGGGGGCCGCTGAAGTTGGGAAAAAAGAAGTTGAGCTTACTTGGGATAAGTAAGGGTTTCTAGGACTCTCCACCGCGAGGCTGTAAGGAAGATAGACAGAGCTAGGCTCTGGGTAAATACCCGACTCATCATAAATTGTAGCTTTACTCTGATCAGCATCCCAGAGTATAAACTGAACTCTTATCTTATATCGATCACATACGTTTAAGAAACTTTTTACATTTGATAGGTACTTAGTGGAATCTTCATTATATGCGGCAAAGTTTAAAGGAGTTCTGACGCAGTTCACGCCAAGTTTCTTTAAGTTAACAATCCCCTTTTCATGATCGTCCTCATCATAGTAATGCCAAATTGAAGCACCATTAGACCCTGTGAATACTTTCAAAGCATCAGATTCAGTTGAACCTACGGTAAAATCTTCCTCTACGGGAAACCCATCCAAAGCAAGCGCGGTGGCAAGCGAAACCCCACTATTATAATCTACTCTAGGGAGGTACCCAGACTTCCTCCACTCACTCTGCAAACTAGGGAGGTAGTAAACACCCCTAGCATTTGAGAAGTATTGAACTGAGTCGGCAGGAATATCTGGATTAATCTTAGGCATTACGGTATATCAAGGGGTTCCCAAAGTGAGTTCGGAACTTCAACATTCTTAAAGAAGTTCTGAGTTGCTTTATAGTTATTTAGTACATCACCGTCGCTAAGTGGCTTTGAATAAAATCTACTACAACCCACATAACCTCTAAGTCCACTAACCTTGCCTCCGTATTCACCACCCATAAAGTTGCCTCCTGAGAAGCCATCAGTATATCCGCCGCCTATTATCCAGGGAGTAAAGTAGGTATCTAAGGAAGGACCACCCGAATACTCAAAGGAGTTAGTCTGCTTTATGGAAGGAGCCTTAAACGTCTCTCCTGCTCTACCTGTGCCGAAAGTGTTTTGATAACTAGACGTAGCAAGCTTAACGCCGTCTATGTAGACCCTAACCTCATCCTGTTGAGGATCGACAGCAACCGATAGTTGAGCAAAGGAGTTACCGCAGCTAGAAAGCGATTTACCATTAAATGTTTCAAACACCGGAACCGCCATGCCATGATACGAATCCTTATTACAGTTTGCCGTCCTATTAGCAATAAACCCTGCACTAGATGAATCGTAGGATTGAGTTGGTGCTAATACCAACACGAGATTTTCAATACTGTTATCAACCTCATTATTACTAGGATCTAACCCTAAAGTAAATCTTCTATCCCGTGTAAATCCTAGGATAGAACCTCTGACGGTACCAGTGCCTGAATCCACTAGCATATTGTTAATGTCTGGCTGAGGGGATCTAGAGTTTGATATACCTACGTTTTCGTTGGCGAGGATAAGTCGGTACAAACCTAAAGTATTATTGTCATGTAAGTTGTACCCTTGTGTTACACCATCAAGGTTAGGCATGTGAAGCCATGTCTCAAAGGTTCCACCGTTAGTGTTATACAAGAAGTCTTGGAACTCCGAAGTCTCAGGCATCTTCGCATATGTTCCCATGAAATCAATATCAGAAGATCCTTGAGCCGGGAAGGCAACACCACTTAAGAACGGAATACCTAAACCCTTGTCAAATATAGTGGGAGCACTACCTACCATCTGAGAGTTAGAACCTACACCTAGCCTGCTAGAGTTGTGAACTCCAAAGTTAGTGCCAGAAGTAACGTCGGTCTCAACTGTTAAATAATTATAAAGTGCAAACAATCCATCTTCCACAAGTCTAGTATTGATTTGTAGGCTTTGAGCAGAAGGCTCAAGTGGGCTAGCCACCGTTTCACCCTTAGCTACATTTGCTAATAGGATGTGATCAAGGAATACCGAGTCATCTGTATTGATCTTTTCAGTAAACTTAACTTCCAATGGAAGAACGACACCTGTAACATCAGCTTGATCGAGAACAATACTTCTTTGATTTTCAATATCCAACAGGAAGTTAGATCCTGCTAAGTAGGAGAAGTCATTAATTGGAATATTACCAGGAGTGAATTGAGGTCCTCTTCCTAAGAATGTAGGAACCTTAACAGCTAACTCAATTTGCTTCTTACGCTTATTAACCCTGTCCTGGAACTGGGCTGTCTCAGAAAGCATAACCTGCCTCATGTTCTCAATAATTGCCTGAGAAGAACTATCATCAATTAATTCCTGTAGCTCAGATGAAACATCGAATACTCTCCTATCCTTCTGCCCTTCCAAGCTTAATAACAAATCATCCTGATCGTAGAACTTTGTGACCCCCGCAGAATTATCAATTATATCAGGATCCAAAATGGTGTTGAAGTAGTATCTTAGATCATTGCTTGTTAAAGGAATACCTCTACCGCCAAGACTAGGATCAAACTCAAGCTTCCAAAGCTCACCGTTGGAGAAACCACCTTCCTTAAATCTAAGATCTTCTTCCCTTTCTTCCAACTCAAGAAGAGCAGGAGCTATACCACTTAACTGTGAGTCGTAATACAGCCCATCAACAGAAAGAACAAACTTACCTGATCTAGATTGAGGAGGACCCACTTCAAGACGGAAAACAGATTCAACGACTTCCGGTTCAGCCTGAGGCTCTAAGGAAGGGTTCAATGTCCTATCTAAAATTATACTATCTATTACTGCGAGTTGCTTGTCTACATCGTCTATAAATTCTTGAGCTTGATTAGCCTGATTTAAGTAAACCGCAAACTGAGAATTGATTACGTCATCATAGTCAGCAGGATCCAAAGCTTCTCTCTGAGCAGCAGCATTAGGCCCTGTGAAGTCTAAGTAATCCTTAAAGGATTGAAGACACGCAGCAGCGTCCCTTAGCTGTTGAGCGGCTTGCTGGGCCGCTTGTGCGAAACCTATGAAAGTAGACATGATCGCTGAGACCCCAGTTATCAAATCTAAACCATATCTGGAATAGTCGCTTAGAAATCCAAAGAAACCATCTCTGTCAGGGAATAAAGATATACCTAAAAGATCTCTAATTGCAGAGTTAATTCTTTTGATGATAGCATCGGCAATAATCTTGCCTTGCCTCATCGCCTCTCTCATCGCAAGAAGGATAGGAGTAGGGATGAGACCTAATACATCTCCCGCTAACCCAAGCATACAACTGGGAACTCCAAAACTAGCAGCTATTCCACCTATGCTACCTCCCGATGCGAGGGCCGTTGTCATATCAAATCCCATTATACTGCTCCTACAGGGTCTGCGTAATCATTAGGTGTAATGAGGGGAGGGATATTTGGTATTCCGGGTAGTGGAGGGATAGGAGTGCTTTGAGTATAGTCTAACCCAGGGGGACCAGCGGTGAATAACATAGGCACGCCATTATCTTGAATAATGGGTGCCGTGTTAGTTATTCTATTTGCAGAATTTAAATTCACTCCCCCTGGTATAGGACCTAAGCCAGGACCCCCATATATATTAACCCCTAAGGCAGCATTCATATTGATGCTTCCTGCTGAATTGAAATCTATATTACCTGCTGCCAAAACTTTTATTGCCCCTGTTCCATCCACTTGTATAGTAGCTCCCGGTGTTATTATATTTACTGCTCCCGTTGGACCACAGGCTACTAACTCAATATTTCTAAATCTACTTTTCAATCGAATGTTACCAAACCATTTACCAAGTGAGAAAACTCCTGTAGAATTGTTTTCAATATTTATATCTCCACCATCCACAATTTTCATATTGATATCTGCCGCGTTGCATTTATACTCTTGAGGACCTCTAGTATTGACCATTAGAGACCTAGCAGCATATGCATCATTGGGTTCAGCCCCGTTTAAAACAATAGAGTCGCCATCTGCGTTTCGTATCTGAACACCAATTGAACCTACATTAACTTCCTCTCCGCTTTCAGCTTTAATAGTAACGTTATTGCTTATCTTAGAGGGTGTAAAGTCTCTTTGAATGTATAAGCCTGCTCCTGCAATATTAGTAAAATGCTGCATTGCTGGCTTACCCTTGCTATTGTAGGGGTTTCTGTCGTTAGTAGGGATAGGTTTAAAGTTTTCATTTTCATCCTCTTCTGATAACACAGCCCTGGTAACAATAGTAGAGTGGTAATATAACATGGAACCCTCGCTGGTAGGGTTAGGGTCATAAACTGCTAGGATCTCATCATCTTTTTCAGGTATACCTAGAAACCCACCAGCATTAACCTTGAAAAAAGGAGACGTGTAGGTCACGGTAAGCGCGTTAGTGGATATAGACGGAAACACTGCCATGAAACGGCCCGACTCTGTTTTGTCCACATTCGATATTACTTGCCCTTTTACTATTTCCATAAGTTATTATAGTTGAAATTCACTTCTTAATTTCCTTCATCTGGGAGGAAAGGGTCAGGGTACATGGTCTGATTAGGCCGCAACGCGATCGAGAGCAGGTATATTCGTTCTTCTTCCGTATAGCCATCCTTATCCGCATCGGCTTCTTTCCTTGTTCTTCGGGGTACCCCTTCAGTTATCTCAGGGATAAATTGACCAACTGTCATTTTTAAGGAATTATTAGAATTTTCTACAGAGTCACCAATAACATCAACCCTGGTTAATTCAAAATTAGAATAAGCGTCATCATTGGATAAGTAGTGTCTAGCCCCCACGATCTTATATCTTCCTGTAAATACCGAGAGAGCCGAATCCTTAGGTAATAAAGACCCAACAACACTATTAGTTAGACCAAAAAGAAAACAATTCCTCTCAAACAATTGAGGATGATTAAAGAAAGGTAAAGTTTTAATAGATGCCTTCATAGTAAACTTAGACACATCTGATAGCACGTCAGCGTAACTTTTTTCAATTCCGTCTTCTACCGAGTGCAGTTGGTTAGGGTCTTGGGGTGAAATTAAAAATGCAACCAAAGTTGTGAAGTCTATTAACTTTGAATCTACAATAGCATCACGTTGTCCTGAATTTAGTATTACTTTTTGGAAATCTTCTTTATCCCTTAGTAAATTTAAAATCTTAAACTGAAAGTTAGTTTTCCTATCCTCCTCTTTAATATTCGAGGTCACATACTCGGTTATGCTTTTAAATTTAACTCTAAGGTCAGAGACCACTGTATTTGTTTTTTTATTTTGAAAAGATTGAACAAGTTTAGACTTTGACTGTATATTCAACAGGTTTGCAATGTACCCCGCATTTTTAAAACTAACGTCTAAGACGTTAGAATTTTTAACATTATGTCCAAACAAAAGGTCGTTATCGTTAACTAAATCAATCGCATAGGTGTTAGAAGCTACTCTAAAATCTGGAGTCTCTCCGTATGAAGAACCTTTACTCCTAAGTTTATTAAAGAACTCTTCATAAAAAAGATTAGAATATTTTGCCCAACCCTCCGCGCTTCGAGACTGAGAAGTAGCTCGAACTCTAAGAGGAAGCTCAGTGGTATAAGGGGAGTTAGGATAAATCAAATCCTTGACACTCTCCTTTTCTCCGAAGATTATGATACTACTTTCATCAGTACCGATAAGGCCACACTGTTTTAGTAGTTTAAGGATTCTCATATCCGATTCCTCAAACAGAACTAACTCTGTATTTTTTTTCCGAAGTGACCTAAGACCTCTATAAAAAGTGTATAAAGGGGCAAGAGCAGTGTCCACTCTTTTAACCTCGCTGTTGGCTTTCCAGGTGTAGGACATTGCTAAAGAGAAAGCGTCATCGGTTACGCGATCAATGTCCTTCTCCATAACATAGTCAGGATTCTGCCTTACAGGAGGCACTACCCTAGCTGTAGGTATAATAAGATCCCCAGGCTTCGGTGGTTTGCTTCTCTGTTTCTCCCTGGCTACTCGAAGGGTTCTATCATCATCACTTTCCCCCTGTATAATTCGGTTGGGGTCTAGGGGTTTAAGGGACATAGATGAGTCGATTTGACCTTCGTTATCTGGATTCAAATTCCTATAAACCTTAGCAGTGTCACTGTCCGGGTTCTGGATGTCTTCAAAACCTACATCTATTTCTAATTGAATCCCTAAATTATTTAAACTAGACTGGTAATCAAAAATTGAAGAGTCTAAAGATGCAATTGGGCCACGGGGAGGTAAAACAAGCCCTCCTCCAGATACAGAAGCATCAAAGTCATGAGAAAAAGAAATTAAGAAATTATCTAAAGGTGTGTTATGAAATAAGCTCTTTAAGTAAGCATCTAATAACGACCTTATATAAAAATTCCAGATGTCGTGAGTTCCCGGCCCAGGAAATGGCCTGCTTGAAAAAGAGTTTAATGGAAGAGGAATTTTAGCATCTAGCCTTATCTCATCAAACTTATTTTTTTTAGAATCAAACTTAGATTCCAATTCAGCGTAAGACCTATCATTTAAAAACTTATCAGTAAATACTTTTACGGAATTAGGGTCAGGCACAAAAAAGAGTTCTATTTCCCTAACCCCGTCAGAGTTAACATTTAATTTAGCATCCTGTAGGACCATAGTGTATGGTCCCGACCAAGTACTAATATCGTCACCAGCACCATAGGAAATGTAGAACCTGCTAGAGTCCGAAATAGCCTTATCTAGATTCGGGCTATTAAATGACTTTCCGCTTAGTAACCGCTCTTGAGCGAGATAGTCCACCGGATTTCGATCTAAAACAAAGTACTCTGCTATTTTAGAAGTTTCTAGTAGCTTCAGGGTTATATAAGATTTAGACTTTCCTCCCGTTGGGAAATTCACATCCAACTCTAAAAACCCATAACCCCTACCAGGAGAAAGAATTAATAAATCTTCTCTCTCCTCAGAACTTAATCCTTTTGTAAAACTATCAAAACTAATCTTATTCCTGTTCTTAGGGAAGAATAAAGAGTTGATAATATTAGTGGACTTAGTTATTATTGCGTTGTAAGTTAAGGACTTCATATTAGAAGTTTAGTATGTTTATGCGATCCCCAACATTTAATTGTTGAAAAGGATCTGATACGTTATTAGACCAACACACTAACCAGTCTAAGTTAGGAGTGTCATAAAATAAATCAGAAATCTTATCTGCTCTATGCTCAAACCCCGGAGGAATAATTCCTGTCCGGTAAGGGGTGGTTTCCATGCTCCTAATAAAGTCTTTAAACTCAGGTGAGTTAAGAGAAGTAGCTACTTTTTTATTCTTATGAGTAACCTCTACATAACCCGCCTTTAAATGATTCTTATATTGCATCTAAGTCTCCTAACTGAGCAACGATACCGTTACAAGGATCTAGCTCATTATTACTTATAATAGACTCCCACCCAGTCAGGTTATCTCCAGTCACAACCTTGCCCCCATCGTAATTACCGAAATTACCAGCCCTGGATTCCACCATGTTTAAAGTTATTCTTATTCTTTTAGGAGTAAGAGTCTGCACATCATAGCCTGCTTCTTCTTCTATCTGAACGCTATAATCTTCAACTAAACAAGGCACATTATTATACATAGCCCCGTGAGTTAGACGAACAATAGGAGGTCCATATGCGGTGTTGTCAGATCGATTCAACACAGTCCCTCTAATTAAATTTAACCAAAGGTAAACAAGATCTATGGAATCATTTAAATTTTTCAATTTACTAGGATCCTCTTTTTCATCCTTCACCGTAAAGGGCAAGAGAGAGTCAACTATGGCTTCTGCATCAAAAGGTTCTTGGTTAGTTAGTAACCCGGCGATCTTCTTGTAATAATTACGATGGTTGCTAGCATAATCCCTGCCAAAGCCTTCCTTATCCTCGATTGGTGTATCAGCTTCGCCTGCTCCCCACTCAGAAAGACTTTTATTAATTTCCTCAATAGAGTTCTCCGTTTCGAAACCTTCTTGATTACTTATTTCTTTTAACGTAGTAAGTGTCGATACTACCCTTGAAGCTGTTGATTTCAGTTCAAACATTCTCTTGGAGGCTTCTCGCTCAGTAAAGAAAAACTTAAATTGACGTGTAAACATAGGGTCTATGCCTTCGTCGCTAGCCATTTCAATTACGTGAAGTAAAGTTATGTTAAAACTAACAGTCAACTTTCGAGAATCTGCTCCCGCGTAAGAAAACAATTGCCCTGCTCTCCCTACAAGATTGTAGCTATTTAGGTTTGCTCTTCCTTTCTCTGAAATGATAGGATTCTCCATAAACGGAATGAACGTCCTAATGACTCTATCATTGGATTGGGGAAACTCTAAAGTTAGATGGGATCTTTCCGCTAGCTTCCTATTGTTTTTGCGAAACCTGCTATTAGGATCTTTAAGTATATTCTTTAAAAAGCTAACCATAATTTAATTGTCGTCAAGAGGATTACTCTTGCCTACCTCCTTCGTAGCGGCTGTGGTCTTTTTAGACTCCCTTATAAGTTCTGTGATTTTTGCGTTTAAAGCTGGGTCACTTACAACTTGTGGGACTGTGCCTGACCTTAAAAAGTTCCCGATATAACTTAACTGATTTGCTACCTTGGTAGACTCCGCTGTCTTCTCTTTTCTTGTCCGGTCTTCTATCCGATTGGCCTCCTTTAATTCATCAGCAGTCTTTTCAGTATTAAAATAAGTTCCAACTAAAGCAGCCCCTACACCTATGGCACCTCCGACAGCAGCACCTAAAGGGCCAGCTATCGACATACCAGTCATTGCGCCGCCGAGACCTGCGCCCAAGTAGTCCCCTTGAGATGCGGAATATAAACCACCTGCTGCGCCTGCTGCGCCGCTGCCAAGCTTAGCAAACTTACCCAACTTACCCATGGTCTTACCCATCCCATAAGCTCCCTTTCCACCACCAAGTAAACCCGCACCCATCCCTAACGCATTTACACTTATAGCCAAACTCAGCATAGCAGGGGCTATGGCAACGATTCCCTTATGAATATCGGGTGCCTTCTCCATGAAGAAATCGTCAGCATTCTTCCTAGATTGAGCAATTGACTTTTGCAAGTCAGCTTCACTCATTCTCATTTCAGAGGTGATCTTGGTTTCATTTTTCATGGCTTTTGCTAATTGTAGAGTAGCATTATACTGCTGTTCGGTCATGTCAAGTAGTTTGGCTGAACGTGCAGCCAAACCAGACTTAAAATCGCTCTTTAGCATCTGCTCATTAACCTTTAGCACCTTAGAGAATAAAGGATTAAGGTCAGCGATTTCCAACATCCCCTCAGTAACCGCGTTCATTGCCCCTGTCGTACCTCCAAGAGCCTGCTTTCCCATATTATCAAGAGTAGGTAAGATCATCCCCATTACCATTTCTATTTGACTTTTCATGCCAACCCCCACACGGCCTTGGAGTTCTTTGGCAACCTCAGACATATTACCCACAGCTTCAGTTCCAAAGAAAGACAGTGCGTTTAGATTCTCAGCCATTGACTCCATTGTTTCAATTAATCTGTCATTTGAAATAAGGTAGTCTTTACTTATTTTCCTATTTGTTTCAGCGTTCTTATTAACAGCCATAACGTCGTTACCTGTTATAGCAAGTAGCTGGGTGTTCACGCCTATGAGAGCTTTAGTATTCTGACCTGTCATGCTCATCTCATCATTAAGATGATTCAACTGTTCAGAATTAACACGAATGCCAGCTTCAAAATTAGAAATTAAATTTTCCGATGTCTGTTCGAAACTAGCTTTTCGATCCGTCAGAGCTTTAGTATTAGCCTCTAAAAACTTATTATAAGTTGTGCCCGTAGCTAAACTACGCAATTGATTTTTATCAAATTTATTAATAGCCTCCGAGAACTTATTAGTAAAGTTATAGGACGATATTAAAGATTCCGATAAACCAATTAATGACTTATTATTACTTTTGATCAGCCGGTGAGTTATGGTCTCATTCTTATCTGAGGATTCCAGGGCCTCTCTTAGTTTCCTAATCTCTTCCTCTAAATCGTCATTACTTAAAGCCATTACAGAATCACCTTATAAATATCTCTTAAAACGGTAACTTTTAAAGTTCTAAACTTATCACCGAAATTCATGCTTTTAACTTTAGCGTAGGTTGCGGAATTATCTTTACCGTACATAGTATTTAGTAGCTTATCAAAAGAAGCGTCATCTAAAGACTCACACACCAGAACATTATAAAGGGGGTTATCTAAGGTAGACAAGAAAATGCCACTTGAAGTCCTCCTTGAACTCACTACTATTCCGTGTCGCCTCGCCCCTCCATACGTAAATTCAATTAAATTTCCTGGGCGCAGCCCCAAATATGAAGTCTCATCCACAGAATATCTCCCAAACCTCAATAATCTTTTGGCTAGTAAACTGGTCAATCCTCTATTCATTGTAATATACTGGTAACTCTAACATATTTAGTGTTTTTACTGAGGTCTAGCTCCCTATTACAATTTATAAGATATGAATACATTAGAAGAGGATTTAGTCGAAACTATTGATTTGCTTAACTTTACGTTCTCCAGTGACTTTGTGGATAAATGGAGTTTTAAATACGGAAAGAGATTACCTAGCCTTTATCAACTTAGACTGCTTAAGTCTCTAGACACAAGAAAGCCTCTAAAGCTACAGACCGTATATAAGTTCTTAGTGGTCGATTCAGGATTTAATGAAGAACTTATAAAAACCTTCCTAGAAGATATTGACTATGAGATCTACTTTCCTATAATCAAAGGTCAACTAGGAGACTTACAATGAATCGTGAAACACAAAAGATATATAAAGCAATTGAAACGTCAAAAAACGGTATTGAGCCAATTAATTACGGTGAGCTTGATGACTTAACAAGATTTGGAGCAATTGCTTTCATTATCTATCTTGCCTATCGCTATGCTGTAGGGGCTTAACCCTTCTTCTCAGCAGCGATCTTCTTTTTTAGTTCCTTCTGCTCGTCAATCCTCTTGCAGACATCCGTCTCAGAGTGAAACCTTGGGCACGCTTCTTTGTACTCGCACCAGTCACAGAAGATATTCTCTTGTGCCCAGAACTCATCCTTCTTCTTCTTACGGATCCTCCAGACCTTTTCGATCTGTTGTTTCTTCCATCTATCAATTTGGAAACGTGAGAACTTAACGGCTACAAAGTTACCTGTAACTGGGTAGTAGTGAGCGCAGTAAATCTTTTCGTAGGGAACGTCGTAAAGCTTATGAATTGCCCATGCATATCCCTTCAGTTGATTGTCATCCATTAGAGTCCTCTTCTTCTTTTCCCTCTTGGATGTCTTGTAGTCGATAACTAAATATCCTCCGTCGTTACCTTTAATTACACGGTCGATAACTCCGATAAAAGTTATGTCATTTTTCTCATCCAAAGGAACACTTACCATTTGCTCAGTAGACATGGTTTCACCCATCTTCTGATTCCATAGTATAAAGTTCTCTAAGCAGGACTTCATCCTGTCATTCTCATGGAATGGGACCTTGTAAGTGGGGCGTTCTTGTTCAGCTATCTTCAAGAGGGACTTCATGTCCTTCTCTTTGTATCCAATCTCAAAGATCTTGTGAATGAAGGATCCGAAGTTCAACGCATCCTCATTCTTAGCTCCGAAGCCCGGTAATCTTTCTATATATCTCAGCTTGTATTTCCATAGGCACTGGTCTATGATGTCACTGCGAGAGGCACTAATATTATTTATAAACATGGGATCCGATTCTTTCATTAGAAAATACTGTTTGGACAAGTTTCACTCTAATTATAGACTTTGTAGCGACGATACAGAACTAGTAGTTCCATCTATCTTCGTGAAAGATGACTATAAGAGGCACATGTCCATCAATACAGAAACGGGCCTATGGCGTTGTTTCAAGACTGGTGAGGTAGGCAACTTCCTTAAACTATACTCCAACCTAGAGAAGTGCAGTTACCGTGAAGCTTATGAGAAGTTCGTCTTCGAAGACTTCATGAACTCATACTCTACCCCTAGGAAGTTTGAGGAGTTCGATCCTGATAAGATCGAGTCTAACCTTGAGGAGTCAGAACATTTTAAAGTAGTTGAGGATCATCCTCTGATTCAATCCCGCATGTTAGACCAATTTAAGTTCTACATTGCAACGGGAGGCAGGTATCGGGGCAGGTTAATTATTCCTTTCATTAACCGCAACAACAAGCTGTTCTACTTTCAAGGTCGAGCCTTAGGCGACGAAAAGCCCAAGTATTTGAACTGCAAGAATCTTAGAAGCTCTCAAGTCCTATACCCCTTTGATTATGGCTCTCAGGAGCCTCTGTACATCACTGAGGGAGTCTTTGATTGCCTAAGCCTACAGGCAGTAGGGTTGAACGCAACGACCACTCTAAGCTGTTTTACGAGCCGTGATCAGATGCTACAACTGAGTCAGTATCGTGGTCCTCTCGTCTGCGCGTTTGATAGTGATGAGGCAGGAACTAAAGGCCGTAAGAAGTTCATGGATCTAGCTCACTGGATTAGGAGAGATGATTTGCTCACCGTTGTCCCACTCCATCCCTTCAAAGATTGGAATGAGATACTAGTTAAGAAAGGCCCTGATTTCCTAAAAGACCAAGCAGAGAAGACTCTAAAGCTTGACCCCCTTTACATCCAGTGCCTAGCGTATGATAAAGGCCATATCATTTGATACGATTGTTTGATTCAACGCATTAAACTTAAGCCTAGCAACGTAGGTGCCTGTCATGGAACCTAGCGTACCATCCAGCAACTTAGGGTGAGTCTTTAGAGCTTCAGTGTCAAAGTTAAATATAATCGTATTCTCTGAAGTGGTATCCATTACCCCTGAAGTCGCAGAGTAACCTGAAACTTCTACCCTAGCATCGAGGTTGCGATCTTGGTTCTTCTTGTAAATCTCAAGCATTGGCTGAGTAACCAACGACTGCTTGAAAAGGTTTGTAATGCTACTATCGATATTAGCATTCTCAAGGGTGAACTCGTTTGTAAACTTAAGATCAACCTTAGAGCCTAGAACTAAGAAGTTATTCTCCAGTCTAGTAGCAACCCGGAAAAGTAACGGCTCTGTAACACCAAAGAACCTGTCTTCCGTTAACGTAAAGTCATTTATGATCGTATCTAGGTCAGATCCTGCAACTCTCTTTACCGTCCAAACGTCAATGTAATCTCCGGTAGAAGATACTCTGTTTGCGATGTTTGTATCACCGGACAGGTTGAATACTCCAAACGGAACAACGGAGTTTGTATCTAAGACGCAAGCATACTTGCCTGTATCGAGCTTATAGATTCCAGAGGAGTCAGCATCAGCCCCGTAGTTGGAGGCATCAAATATTCTATCCGAGGTAAGAGACGCGCTATTGGAGAAATTCATCAAAACACTTCCTGTGACAGAAGCCTTTATCTCTCCTTGTGGCGTTATTACCGAACTAGGGGATTGATTATCAGAAGCGGCAAATACAGAAACTGCACTAATCGAATGAGGGTCAACATACTGCCCATCATTGATAAAATACATTATGAGAGCAGTCGGACCCAGCACTGTAGGTCTTTCATGTCTTGTTGTAACTTCGTTTCCGTTGATTTTCATGCTAACTCTCCATCTTCTTTACTTCTTCGGTGTAAAAATTAATAAAGGTTAAACGCTCTTTTTGAGTCATACCCTTCACATCCGAATAAGTTAATCCAACTTTATTTACTAATATATACGCTTGATAAAGAAGATCCTCTGAGGATAAACTGGTAGTTAGCTCACTGAAAAAAAAGACACGTCCATCGGGACTGACATAGTCTCCGAATGGCTACATTCTGGACACTCGAAGATAAACCTAGGATTAACCCCAAATTCCCCCTTGTTAATCTCAGAAATGAGCTTCTTAATGTCTTGAATGTGCATACGCTTTAAAGCCTTTGAAACGAACACTGGGTCAGGATTATCATTAATTGAGACTATAAAACGATACAAGTTCTTGTAAACGTCTTCAGGAGTCGAAAGGAATACCTCCTCCTTACTACGGGGAAACCTGACCTGGGCCTTCACCTTAAGCTTGGGAAGATTAATTTCTCTGGGATCTTCTAACTCATCAGGAACCTGAGTCATATTCAGGTGCTCAGATAAAACTAAGGAAGTTTTAATCTCAGAAGCGCAAGCGGGGCAAGTAATATTAAAGTCATAGCTCTCTCCATAGGATACCTCTCTAACCTTCATTAAAAGATACATCTTATCCATAGATAAGAGATCATCAACGTTAACCCCTATCACTGACTTCTCAAGAAGCTTAGATACAATATCCGTGTTTCCATCTTTAACACCGAGTATCTTCTGTTCATCCAGGAAAGTTAAAGGAGAAATCTCAACTCCTTGGAACCCAGGATAAAATTTACCTTTTGATGGTAATTCAGTTATCGCCATCGCTTCGTCGCTACAATCTACAAATAGCGCATTTAAGGCATCTTCCCGAGGGTCTCCCGAGTTTCCTACAATTTGTTTGTTTTTACTCATAAACTACCTTTATATTGACACTTACTATTATAGTGTATGAGGATTACGGTAGGTAATTTAATGTCCACCCTGGAAACAGATAACCCAAAGATTATATCTGCTTTAAGGGATAAGTATGCATTCAATGTTCCAGGTCACGAGTATTCTCAAGCATATCGAAATAGACGCTGGGATGGCAAGAAGAGATACTTTGGAGCTAACGGTAAGTTTAGGACTGGGCTTTTATCTCGTATATTAAAAGACTTAGAAGCAATTGGAGTAGAAGATATAGATTGGAACAATAAGCCTGAAGAGGTTGAACCCTTTATCCCGAGGGTTGAAAACTTTGAGTATCGTGAATACCAAGAGAAGGCAATATATGAATGCCTTAAAAAGAAGAGGGCAATCATTGATAGTCCTACTGGGTCAGGTAAGACCCTAATTATGGCAGGGTGTGTTGCTGCGCTCCAACACGGAAATGATGATCTTCACGCTATCGTATTGTTTAGGGAGAAGGGTATCTTAAAACAAACTTACGAGTTTTTCAAGAAGTGTGGAATTAAGAATCTAGGATTCAACTCAGGAGAGGGATTCGTAGAGGGTAAGATTATGCTTTCCACAGTTCAGAGTATTGAGAAGGTAGTAGATTCCCATCTTAAAACATCTGAACTTCTCATGGTTGACGAAGCGCATCAATTCTGCAACGGGGAAACAACCATAGCAGCCGTTGAGAGCTTCCCTAATGCCCTCTACAGGCTCGCATTCACTGCTACGCCACCCAGAGAGGTATCTAAGACTGTGAACGCTAGGATGGTCTTAGAGGGCGCATTTGGTTCTGTGTATACGACTAGAACGGCGGAGGAATTAATCAAGGATGGAAGTCTAGCTAAACCAATTATTCAAGTTATTGATAATGCCCCTGTGTCATCTGTAGATTCTAAGCTTACCTATCTGGAAGTGTATGATCAGTATATCGTTAACTGTGACACGCGAAATGATAAGATCAAAACTGTTGTATCTAAAGTGTATCGTTCCAATCCAAACGCTAAGATTTTAATTTTAGTAAAGAATCTCAAACATGTTGAGAACCTACAATCCAGGATAAAGAATTGTTACACTATCGAAGGTAAGGATGATATTGGCAGCAGATACGATATCATTAAACAATTCGTAGACGATAAGAAGCCTGCTACGATTGTAGGAACCAATGTCATGCAGACAGGTATCAGTATTGATGAGATTACCCACATGATTAACGCTAGAGGGCTAACAGGTGAAGTTCCAACACTACAAGGCTTAGGACGTGGTATAAGAAAAGCCGAGGGTAAGGATACTATGTATTTCTACGACTTCTATGATCGGATGCCCTACTTAGAGCAGCATTCTAAAAATAGAATAAACCATTACAAGAGATTAAAGTTTGAGGTAAACAATGTCCGATTCTAATATTATAACTAGACAAGCTCAGGTTGACACGATCAACAACATCACAAAAGATCAATCCAATATGATTGATGTTTGCATAGATACTTTGAAAGATATCAAAGATCAGAAGAATATCGATGAGGCTACCTTGAGGAACCTTACAAGTGTCATGAGAGAAATGGACTCCCTTCGAGAACTTTTCTATATCCGACTATTCAACTCACTTAAACGTGGTGATATACTTTTAGGTTAGACTAGCTGCCTGCTCGCCATGCGGGTACTAAAGTCCCCCCATCGCCTACTGCGACAAGTTTTAATATAAAACCTGCGCTGGCTCCTGCCGTTGTCACCCTATCAAGATCCCCATTACCGTCAACATAAATCATATCTCCCGCTCCCAGTGTTCCTACCACGTCTTCCAAAAGCTCTACGAGAGTCTTTAATCCTGGTGCAGGAGTTGTGCCCTCAAAACAAACTATAGACCCTGAAACACCTGAAGTACTCGATACCGATGACGCACTGTTTGTAAATAACACAGAGTTCGCGGGTGTACCCTGTAATATTGGATTACTAGTAAACGTCTTGACACCCGCAACAGTCTGACCCCCTGTTGTCTTTACTACAGTTGAGTCATCAGCATAAGTAGTCCCAGCAGCTATATTATAATTCTCATTAGATAGAATCTGTGCAAAAGTCTTGAATGCTGGTGCAGGGGTTGTACCTTCAAAATAAACTATAGATCCTGAAGCACCTGAAAGGCTTGAAACCGATGAAGCACTATTAGTAATTACAAGGGAGTTTTTATCCACATTTGATAGGGTTGCATCTCCATCAGTTGTAAATACAGTATCCCCAACAGTTAGAGTGCCTCCGACAACTACGTTACCATTAGAGTTAGTGATAGTAGTATTCCCTACAGACAAATCACCAGTAGAGCCGTTAATAGTGGTGTCACTAGCTATCGCTAAGTTACCATTAGTATCGATATTAGTGCTTGTTATTCCGAAGCTATTCGCTCCTTGAAAAGTATTATTACCAGCTAAAGTATTATTACCAGCTAAAGTAGGATAAGCAGTTAAATCAGAATCAACAACAATGTTGCTATTAGTTATAAAGGTGGCACTGCCTATATGACTCCAAGTACTACCGTTGGTAGATTGAACTAAATCACCAGTCGCATTAGGGGCAGGAACAGACGCACCACCTCCCGTGCCTGGAGTCGTAGGACCCCAGGAGGTACCATTCCAAGATAATACTTGGCTGTCACCTGGAGCAACACTACGAACATCTCCCGAATCGCTTAAATTAAAAGTAAACTCAACTAAACCCGACGCATTGCCCGTTGAACTATTAAATCCAAGGGCAAGCGGTATCTTATTAAAGGTCATCTATTTCTCCTTAGGTCTTATACTGTTCGGGATCCGGCTTCTTCTTTTTCTTATCCTCTTCCTCTTCTTCCTCAAAGCCCTCTTCCTCGTCTTCTAAGTCTTCCTCTTCAACCTCTTCTTCATCTTCCTCATCATCACCATCAGACTTAATGTCGGACAGGAGATCTTCAAGCTTGGACAGTAGGCCAGTTAGATCGTCTTGAGGCATCTCTTCTGCGTCTTCTTCTTCGTCCTCCATAGGGACTTCATCGCCCTCTTCCTCGTCTTCCATCGGGTCTTCTGCCTGGGGCATTGAATCTTCGACTTCTTCCTCTTCAGCAGCTACCTCATCATTTACTTCTTCTGCTGCGGCTTCTGCATCCATATTATCATCGGGCATTGGAACTTCCGCGCCACTGTCTAATTCATCCGGTGTACCTAGTGGATCTTCAGGAGCTTCGGCACCCATTTCAGGACCGGCATCCATACCTTCCATATCTCCACCCTGATCTTCAACTTGATCAGCAGCCTTCTCTACAGCCGGAACAAGCATCTTAAGTACTTGACCAATCTTACCAAGATCACCAGCGACCTTCGTAAAGTCCATGTAATCCATCAAACTGGCTTCGTTAAGTGAGTCTCCATGGCCTGCTTCGATGAACAGACCCTCAAGGAACACAGCAAGGTCAATAGCCTCTGCCCCATTCTTAGTTCTTAAAGAATTGACAAACTCAACAAGAGTCTTCTTAACAATTGAACCCTTTGGAGCGTGCTTGGCAATTTGAGCAATTATCTCAGCTTCAGTTATGGCTAATGTCTTGAACGTAGGAACTTCATCAAGCTTACGAACATCAATGCCATACTTCTCATTCAGGACATCAAGCACGTATTGCTTAATAGGCTTCTTCATCTCGTAGATCTTTCCTGAGAACTTGTTGAGATCCTTTTGAGTCACGCTGATCTCATTTAAAGATAGCGAGTTATGAACAAGACCAGTAATTTGCTTCTTAGTTGCTAATGCAAGGTAAGGAGCGTCAGAAATGGTTTGAGCCACTTGATGTCTTATTGTCTCCGAGTCGCCCTCAAAGATCATGGAAGCTAGGTCTTGAACACAAACGTTATCTACCCATAGGTTATCGAAGTTCTGCTTCGCCTCCAATAGCTCCTTCTGGATAAGCTCCTTTCTGCAAAGATGCTCGTAGATGTTGGACTTACCAACAAACCTCACCTCAATTTCCTTAGCCTCTTGAATCTGATCAACAGTGCGCTTAGGGAGGTCGAAGCTGGTGGATACTAGATTTACTAGCTTCATACCCGTCTTCATGCCAGTAGATTCAAGCAAGCTGCTGTTATCCTTTAAGAAGGCTACTAATTGACTTCTGATCTCATTGACACGTTGGAACTCATCGGATGAGGTGATCTTAGTAGTATCTCCAAATCTTTCAGTCTTCTCTTGTAGTCTAGTCTTGATCCTATCGTAAGTAAGCTTAGTCTCATACAAAGAAAGAATCTTATCAAAGGAACCTTCAGCCCCCTGGTAGTCATCTTCAAGTAAGTTTGAAAGTATGTCAGTTACCTTATTGTTGGTAGCCTCTTCAAAAGTCTTAATGTTCTCAAGGACTTCTGCATCCTCAACAATAATCTTGCTTAACTTTAAAGTTGGCTTGAAAGTGTACTTACCACTAATCACCGAACCATTCTCAGTTAAGTAGGTAGCTACACCCTCCTCAGCAGAAAACAGTTCAACGTTCTCTCTTAGAGTACGAGCCAAGTAATCCCCAATTTTAATTAGGTTGCTAAACTCTTTTCCACGATTTTCAATCAGATTCGTTAACATGATAAATATATTTATTCAGAATTATTTAGCCCTTTCTTTAGGGGATCTTTTGTTAAAATGTTCTTTCTCTCCCATATCCTCAAGTAATTTGATCAATTCATGATCACAACCTGATTCAATTGCTAAGGACTTCATAGCATCATAGTCCAGAGATTCTGCGGCTGGTGCAGGAGGAATCCCCTCTTCACCCGGCATTGGAGGCTCGCCCATTGGGGGTGCGCCACCCATCATAGGATCAGCAGGAGCCATCATTGCTGCGAACACAGGATCCTTCTGATTTTCCTCAAGACCCTTCTTGGCATCTTCAATCTCAGCATCCGACATCTGGTAGTAATCTTTATAGATTTTTTCGATTGGGAAGATACCAAGACCCTTTACGGCTTGAACCACTCTAGCTTTCTGCTCGTCAGTGTCCAACATTCTCTTAAGAGCCATGTCAGATGGGGCGGGTAGCTTAATCTTTAACTTATCAATGAGCGTAGTTGGGAAGCCCTTAAGCATTAAGTGCCTCTTAGCCAATGTCTCTAAGCCAAGCTCAATGGACTTTTGAATCCTAGTAATAACTCTAGAAAACTTTACATCTAATTGAGATAGGTTAGCTTTGCGCTCAGGGGCTTGATCCTTCTCAACAATGTAATCCTTTGGAATCTTAAGAGCAGCTAAAAGCTTATCCCTGAAGTATTTAACATCATCAACTTCACCAAGGTTCTCTGCCCCTGGAAGAGTTTCAATCTTAGTCCCGGTTCCCTTTCCGTTGACCGCAATGTAGAAGTCCTCATCAGCAGCTAAAGCATTAAAGTTTTCTTCAATATTGCCTGTTTGGGAGTTGTAGCTCTTACGCTTCTTAAACTTATCCATCTGCTTCTTAATATGCATTTCAGCCTTAGAAGCAGGCAGTGATCCGGTATCAATATAGAAGATACGACGCTCAGGAGCACGAACCAGACGATAGATAAGCATTGCATCTTCCATCATCTTAAGGCTCTTGTATGTTACTCTAGCAGCCGCTGCCACCGACTTACCGTAGGGATAGTGAGTAGGGTCTGAGGTATGCAACCTTAAATGAATGATCTGCCCAGGATCTAAAGGAATCATCTGAGCGTCATCAAGTGCTGGGCCGATAGTGCCATAGGTTGTCCAATCGTTCTTCTTAGGAATCTCCTGCAAGTATTGCTTTAGATAACCAAACTCGTCTTCAACCCTAAAAATATAACTTGGGTTAAGAATCTTAATCCGTTGGATACCACGCTTAACATTGTTGAGATCAATAATGGTTTCAACGAAGATATCCCCATACTTAACAACATTTCTTGAAATGTCCCAAAGGTATCGATTCATGTTTGTTTGTTCAAACATGTTCTGAACCTCTTGCTTACTCATCTCATCGTCAGTTACAATATCCCAAGCTGTGCCATCAAGGTTCTCTTGAGTACACTCATCACTATAAATATCAAAGGCAGATGAGATCTCAGGATATCCATCCATATCCTCATACTCCTTATATCTCTTCTTCCTATCATACTCTACTGCGGGTAGGATCGGATAGAACGTCCTTTTATGGCCCATCTCAGATGGGATTTTAATAACATCTTGAGCTTGGACAGTATCGCCAGCGAGATTCTTAGGCTTATCAACCAACCGTCTGGTGATTGGATCCTGGTATTGATCGTCGGTGTGATCCTCGACCTCACGAGCAAAGAATTTCTTAAAGAACCGACCAATCAGACCGAAAGGTTGATTATAAGGTTGTTGAGGGCTTCCAAATTGGGTGTAGCCTTCAGCCCCTTCGTTTAGTTTCTTAGCAGCCATGTAATGTTCTCTTCTGTTAATTCATCCGCAGATGTCTTCACTTTATATGTATAAGCGTTACTGATAGCTGGTGGGATATAAGTGTCATCTTCTCCCTTTTCTATGAAGGCATTTCCTCTTAAGTTATTAAAAACGTTGATAGCAGTGGCAAACGACATAATTAAATCGTCATGACAGTTAGTATCGGGCTTGACCCTACCCGTGTCAGAATCTATAATGAATGTTAAAAGTTCATTAATGAGTCTCTCCGAGTTAATTAAAACCCTACCTGACCTTATGTTATGCTCAAGATCGGCTAATAAAGTCTCTTTATTTTTCTGAGTAATCATAATTCCGATCTCTCGTCTGTCATCCATCACCAAGTTTTCATACTCTAACTCCTCTCTTAGAAAGTAAATTAGATTGTTGCCAATGCCATTTCTCTCAGGACATACGAAGGCGGTATTGTATAGCCGACCCTCATCTGATATGATTTTAGCAAATTCATTGATAGGTGTTCTATTCGAGTAAAACTCAGCCACCTGCTTACCATTATAGATGTCAATGATGTGAAATGCAGAATAATCTCTCTCACGGCCAATTGAAGGGTCAGCAGCTAAGACGTATTCGTGATTAGGCTTGGGGTCCTCCCAAATACGCATCCTATTGTTGTATTTAATCCAGTAATCATTGTTACAATTTTCTTTCAAATTACGTAGGATCTCCCCCTCGATATAAGTCTCACCAGTACCTAGGAAGCTAGCTTCATACTCTTGTAACCATTCCTTGTAGCTATGCTTTCTTCTGGTCTGATGCTCCCACTTATCAACATCAATGGGGGGATTGCACGACTCCATTTCCTTATACAACCATTCAAACCCTTTGTGTCGTTTATATTCTGGGTGCTGCTGCCATTTAATATCAATTGGGTGGAATCCGTTATCACCCTCCATTGCCTGTGTATACATTTTATGGAACCAGTTACCAATACCGTTAACCGTAGATAAACAAACAACACGGCCCCCTGTAGATGTTGTAGGGCCAACAGCAGCCCAAATGGTATCAATATGCTCAATAAAAGCTGCCTCATCAAGAATTAACAACGAAGCAGATATTGAACGACCTGATTGTTTACCTGATGCTTTGGACTGAATTGATGAACCATTTTCAAAAGAAAGGGTGTGATCATTGTCTCTGGTGGTCTTAGGCTTCATCCAGAACGGTAATTCCTCATACATGATCTTTACACGAGAAATAACTTCTTTTGCTTCAGCATCACCCTTAGATAAGATAGCAACTCTCTTGTTTGTACCAAATATGCAAAAGTGTAATGCATATGCAGCCATTAGGGTTGTGCAACCTGCTTGTCTAAACTTCCTTAGGATGGTTAGGCGATAATCTTGGAATTCATCCAGAATACGAGATTGAAACGGGTAAAGTTTAAAGTTAACCATTCCACGCATTGGATGCACAACTTTAATGTAGTTGTTTGTAAAATATTCACAGTCACGAGAACATTTTTTAAATTCTTCTGAAATTCTTTCGAGATCCTCGCTATTATTATTAGAATTCATGATTTACCTAAGTATATGTACAAGACAAAAAGAAGAAGATAAAGTAAGTAATACTCTTCAATCACTTATTGATTATAGTAATATTACATCTATAGGATATCCTAAAGTAGATATGAAGTGTAAGATTGCTACTAATGCACCTTCGATATATGAAGGTCACACAGAAAATATTAATTGGTCATTCTTGACTGATGACGATATTGTGGTGTTTGTACATGATGATGTAGAGATCCTGTCTACTCCAGACAAGTTTAAAGAATATATAGAAATTGCGAGAAAGCCTGGAGTAGGGTTTGTTGGGGTAGCTGGTGCTGCCACCTTCCAGAAGGATGGTGCTTGGTGGACGGCTCGAAACTCAGGTCACGCAAGAGGATTCGTGTGGCAGGGTGTAGATGATCAAACAATGTCACCTAACTACTTTGGTCGATCAGGACAAGTAATTGTTCTCGATGGATGTTTGATTGCAGCCACGTATAAAACAATAAAGAAGGTAGGACTTGATCAGCCAGACTACCTATCTAGTGGTTGGGACTTTTATGATATCCATATGACCTTCACGGCACATTATAAGGGTTATTCTAACTATGCAGTGCCTATAATGATTAGGCATGAGTCTGACGGCCAGATGAGAGAAGGGTGGTATAAGGCGAAAGATGAGTTTATGAAGAGATGGAATAAAGACATTCCTTGCTCCCTTCCGATGGATAAGACTAACGGATTACCGAAATGAGTTATTTAGTAGATGTATTAGTTTGGGTTATGGCTGTGTTTGGGACAACCACGATTGTTGTTAACAGCACAATAATGGAACCTGTTAGGAAATTAATTACTAAGGTGGTTCCACCCTTAGGAAAACTCGTGAATTGTTTCTTATGCACTAGTTTTTGGGCTGGCGTATTTTGGGCTACACTACACTGGAATCCTTTCCACCAATTAGGCACAAATGAATACCTAGGTGCATTGTTTGCAGGTTGTATTGGAAGCGGATCCTGTTGGATCATGTATTTAAAGATCTTCCCATTGATGCAAGGAAAGTGACGCGGATAATTACTTTGAATACGGTTCGTATCTCAAAGATAACATTATGAACAGTAAAACATTTTTTATTGATATTGATGGGACTATACTACGTCAATTGGATAGCTTCACAGAAGTGATGAAGACTGACAATATCCCTACGTTACCTGACGCAGCAGAAAAGATCTGTAAATGGCATTGCCAGGGTCATAGAATCATTATCACTACAGCTAGACCAGAATCCATGAGAGAGCGTACAATCAAGCAATTAGATAACGCGGGTATCATGTATGATCAGCTTGTAATGAGCCTTACAAGCGGTTGTAGGGTGCTTATAAACGATTATGAGCCAGACACTGCGACCAAGGCAGAAGCTAGGAATGTAAGACGTAACATGGATGGTCTGATTAATGTAAACTATATTGACTAGGTCAATTATACATGTTTACTTGAACTATTTTGAATGTTGGTCTAGTATCACTACTACCACCACCCCCAGTTGTGAATGATATTTCATAAGGTCCAGCATCGAAAGGTGTTGAACCTCTATCATGTCCTGCTAGGTCTGGAGATGGGAGAGTGACATTTGATACGAAACCACTTGCAGCGTTGTTAGTAGAGTTCCATAGCCTTAAGTCCATGGTTCCCCCAGCCAAATCATAAGGACTGTTACCTATAGTTGGACCTGAAAACCCTATCTCCCCATTGGCAGGTTCTATACCATATACAAATGTAGCAGGGGCACTGACATTAGTTTTAATGCCTCCTTTGTCGGTTGTCCAGTTATCAACAACGGCATCCGGTTCGTTTGTAATGTAATCAATGGCTGCCCCAGATGTATACCCAGGTTGTTGAGCCGTAACAAATCCGTTAAAGTTATTTATACTCGCAAAAGAGTGAACAATACACCCACTTGCATGTATTCTAAAACTTGAATCGGGGTCCCTATTAGGGCATAAAAAAGAATTCGTTCCGTAAAAAAAGGAACACGCACGCGCATTTACAGTTACATGGCTTTCGAAAGAATTACCACCAGGGAATTGCCGTAATAAACGCCTTCTTGGGGTGAATATAGTATTGGTAAAGTTAAACGTTTGTTCTCCTGTATTGTTAATATTGTTAGAGCCACAAGATAGCACTCCGTTTTCACCGCTGTCTGAAGGAGAACCTGCTCTACAGTTATTCATATTAACTGTAAGATTTTTCGAAGGGTCCTCGGCATCGCTGCTGATACTAATGTTAAAAGCCATATTTCTATAGTCATTAACAATAATATCTAAATTATTAAAACTAATAGTTTTATCTTCTCCTTTGGCTTGAAATTGAAAAGCATCGTTATTACCTCCGATGGAAGTACCCCCCATTATTAATGCTCCGTTCAAGGGTCCTGATCCTGTAAGATTAGTTGAAGATAGTGTAACAGTCAGGTTAACATCGTCATCAATATTTCTTAAGTTCCCTCCAAAAGGATGATTTCCATTGTGTCCGTCAGCACTAGATTGAAAAACAACACGAAGCTCATCACCAGTGCTGTATGTTGGTGTTGCAGTGCCAGACGCAGCAATCCACAATGCAAAGGTATCGTAATCACCGCTCGTATTCACGTTGGCTGTACCGGATCCAATATAATCAGTATACTGAGTCATTAGGTTATCCCCTCCTCTGATAGCACGGATTCATCATACCCGTCTGACCATACAACACTGGACAATAATTCTGATTCAGTAACAGAACATCTACCACTTGCATCAATAGATTCCTGACAAGAATCACTTAGAGCAGATACTTCAATACTGAAATAATTGTTGATAACAGGCAACGCAGAAAACGATGTCATTTCTTGTTGAACTAAAAGTAGCAATTCCGATTTACTAAGATCGCTGTCTAAACATTTTAATGTAGGGCAAATAATGGCACTATCCCAAGATTTCTCAACCACCTTACGCCCAGTAGAAATACCATCCTCGAATACATCTGCAATATATTTTATATTCTTTGAAAAGAAGATTTGAGCCATAACATGATTATATAGGTTCGAATTTTTTTCCAAGAATAGTAAATACTTATGGAGCTTTACTATGCGAATGTTTCCCCAGAGTCTTCGAGAGAGGTTAGCCTCACTTGAGTCTTCGATCTCATGGCTGATGACAATGACCGATTCAACCATGAAGTACCGTCACTTACCTAACTCAGAAATACAGGTATTGAGGGAAAGGGTAAATCTCCTAAATGAAACGGTTGACGAGATTTACAGCCGCTTAAACAATTGTGAAATTGAATAAGAACAGTAAAAGACTATCATATTCATCATGGAATGCCCTTCTGAAGTTAAATCGCAGCTAATTGATTACATTAGGGAAAAAGCGTATCAAGGAGCTAAAGCAGAGTTTTTAAAAACAAATTTAGCTAACTCCGATATAACTGCTATATCTTTATTCAATGCTGCTCAGATGCTTATTCCACCCTTGTTAAATAGGACTAAAGAGGCATGGGATTTAGAGGATGGGAATGAGTTGTTCCCATTCCCCCTAACATTAGATGATGTCCTACTAGATGAAAAATACTAGTAGCCTAGGTAATCCATAACTCCCATCCACTTTGGAGCCGTTGTCCTTGGTTGGTTTTGCCACTCTAATAAACCCCAGGATCCAT
>Ga0209337_1000197_pt1 | contig 47947 bp, 54 predicted proteins | sample LinPmetageLP53_FD_184044 | JGI IMG/M metagenome (GOLD analysis project Ga0209337, IMG submission 184044) | Marine viral communities from the Pacific Ocean - LP-53 (SPAdes) (version 2) | ecosystem: Environmental > Aquatic > Marine > Oceanic | place: Pacific Ocean | collected 2010-02-08
TCAGAGGAAGGTGTAATAGCAAATACATCTGATTGCATAATTTACTCCTCATTAAATAGTATAAAATCCACCAGCGGAAGCAGGTTGTCTGTATTCAACTGTAGCCACTGCATCCCCCAAAGTTCCTAAATTTGCCGCAGAAGCAGGGAAAAAAGTTCCTACAACTTGTAAATCTGTTAAACCTACATTAATTGACGCAGATGCCATCGCAGAGCTTCTTACATTTGCCACAGATGTAATGTCAGTGCTTCCTAAAAAGGACGCATCTGCTGTACCTGTTCCGATAACAAAAGTCGCTGCTGCACACGCACTCACAGCCTCAAAAACATTTAAATATACATTGGTAATTTGTGATCCAGCAGGTAAGGTAGCTATGACTGTTGAAGCGGTAGCCCCAACTACATCAACTCTTGCTGATTGAGACAACAAGACAGCACCCATATTATTTACATCTGTACCTACGGTAGTTCCTGTAGTGGTTTCAATAGTTCCACTTTGTACCTGTCCTAAAGAGGTAACGCCAGCATTTGATTTTACTGGTCCTGAAAAGGTAGTAGTACCCATTTAATTCTCCTTGTGTATTAGCACATTAATTATATCATCTCTAATAAGTCTGCTAGGTCAGTTGATATAATTTTAACCCTAGAAAACAACAGGGGGCCAAAGCCCCCTATCATTATGCTGCTCCCGGTGATCCAAACATTCCAAGCGGATCGGAAAATCCAAAGGAATATCTTTCACGAGCTTTATAGCGCACATTACCCGTATCAAAGTCTCCATCCATAGATGTATTCATTGGGGAACGAACAAAGTGCTTCAAGCCATTCGGTATATCGGTTGTTAAGAACCAAGCATCTGTATCTGTTAAATAATGATTAACAGCGTATCCTTCTGGAATAGCTCCATTAGTTTTAATCGCGTTTAGATCATTATCAGCAGTAGACACACGTAAGTCAGTTTCTAACAAACGAGTTGCAACAAACATCAATGCTGGTGGAATAATTAACTTGCGAGGTTTAGCCGCAATTAATAACCCACGCTCATCTGTCCAAGCAGCTATTTGAATAACAGCAGCTTCGAGAGAAGTTTCATTTAAGTCAGCCGCAGTTGCAGGTTCATTAGAATTAGTTCCTCCGTTTACCAATGGGTGTGCTGTAGAGAATAATTCTACTCCGTCACCGCCAGTAAACGCAGAATCAAATCCATTATTAAGAACGGATGCTGCTTTAACTTGCTTAGTATATGCCATACCACGAGCAAGAGCTTTTGTATAACGCGCAGAAAGCGAATCGTACAAATTATCTTCAACTGCTTCTTCGGTTATTGAAAACCCTAAAGCAATTGTTTCGTGTGTATAACGAGCTGTGAACGCTTCTTGTGCATTGTCATAAGAAATAGCTGCGCCTTCAGACTTTACAGGTGCTTGACCAAAGCCAGAAAGTTTTGTCTCTTCTTCAAATGAACGCTCCGAAGTTTCTGTTTCATAAATCTCCTTATGCTCTTCACCGTATTTGGTATATTCAAGACCAAACAAAGCATTTAAGCCCGGAAGGAGTTCCTTTAGTAGTTGCGAACGTGATATTGCCATTTAAAAATCTCCTTAAATACCTAGATTGTTCTCGGATGAAAGAACACTGAAGTTAAACTTAACAATGAACTCAGGGAAAGCATCACCCTCTGTACCAGCAACAACCTCAACAATTCTCATTGCTAAAGTTTCTGTTACAGCGAGTGAACCACCATTACCACCGACAACAAGGTTTATACCTGAAAGTCCAGTAGAGGTGCTTTGAGCTTCAAAGTTACCTAATGCTGCGTTTTTACCAACAGTGCCAGCAAAACCTGAACCGTCTGTGCCACTATTAAATGTTCCTAATGCAGCGCTACCTTGAATCTGATATAGCTGTCTTGGATCATCGTTGACTCTAACAAATATGTCTGTAAAGCCAGCGGTAGTAGCATTGGCTGGTAAATGTTGTGCAAATTGTTGAACGCCATTAGCATCAACATATCTACATCCAACACACACTCCCATAATACCGGCAGTAGCGTTGGTAGATGTTCCTGTAAATTCAACCGCTACAGGTGTAGCTGTACGAGCCACAGGCAATCCAGCAGTTGTTAAAGCGATAACATCACCAAAAAACATTCCAGCCGTATTATTAGCTTTGACTGGGTATTCTCTGATAGCGCCACCATGATTAGGCGTTCCACCAAGCATGTTGGTAGATCTTAGCCCGAAAGGGGAAGCAGTAGCTGCCATTTAATTTCTCCTAAAAGTTATTTAGTTCCTGATCCAAATCCTGCCCCTTTTGTAGTAGATGATTTTTTATCACTAAACAAAGGCATTCTTGGATCACTATTACGCATAAAGTTGTTATCAACAGAATCTATTTGAGCTTGGCTTTTATCTTTAAAATACTCTGTTCTAGCTTCAACCATATCTTCAGGTATACTGCAGAGCATTAAACCACCAAGTTCAACATTACCGTTAACATCACCAGTTAATCTTAACTCTGGATAGTCGTCTGCTTTTACAGGCTCCCATCCTTCTCTATTTTTCTTAGACACATTACTCTGTACAGATTCTCCAAGCACATGCGTAGCAATCCAACGATGCTTTATGCCGGGACGTTTATTAGGTACGGGTAATGAACTAGAAGGCGTGTATACAGCACGAGTTTTAGTTTCACGAGTATTTGAACTTCTTGATTCACGACTATTTTTTGATGACATATTAAGACTCCGAATTTAATTTAAGGACTTCTCTAGCGTACTGTTCGTTTGATAACCCCAACCGCTTTGCTATTGCTGTTTGAGATTTTGTCAAAGTAATTTTCTTTTTACCCGTTGTACGAGAGGGTGCGGCTACCACAGTAGCTGGTTTTGCTTTCGGTTCTTTCCGTGCATCTCCAAAATAATCTGGAAATTCATTTCGCATACGAGAATCAACATCCTCGTAGTAATTTTTCGTACCAACTGCAACACCTGAGTTGACTAACGAATGATGCACCTGCATTGCATAATCAGTCATGTGTTGATTTGAGTTAAACCACGGATTCCGTGTTTGCCATTTAATATCATCATCACTTAACTTAACCGCATTTTCAGGCGTTTGTCTATTATATACCTGATTATTAGGTTCTTGTAAAGCCTGTGGCTTAAAATATTTTGCTTGCTCTTCTTTAAACTTTGCTGAAGCTAAATTTTCTTGGGCTTTAATAATCTCATCAGTATCATAATTTTCCTGTGCTGCACGAAGTTTTTGCCTTGCCATTTCTAATTCCATGCCTGCATTAGAATTTAATACTTCGCCGTACTGCTTAGCTCCAGAGTTATATTGATTACGAAGTTTTTTATTTTCTTCGTATAATTGTGCAGTTAATGTTGCAGCCTCATCTTTTTCTCGTTGAGCTGCTTCTTTAGCTCGACGCTCATCATGCCTAGCTCGTGTCAGTTCTTTCATCCGTCGTTGAACTTTGTCGCTGTACTCGGCAATCTCATTGTCTGATGGATCTTCTACAGAAACAGGTCTTCTATTTTGATCTTCTTCAGGAGTGTCATCAACAATCTCTAAGTCAATATCACTTTCTTCAACAAGTTCAACTTCTTCTGTTTCTTCTACGTTTTCTATTTCTTCATTATCTTTAACAGCTTCATTCATGTCCTACTCCTTTTAAGCACGAGAGTAACCTCGTGGATCTTCTACAACTGCTTCAACCTGATCGTCGTTAAGTATTCTAAATTCATTACCATGAACTTTAAATCTTGTACCTGAGTACAACCTAACTAGGATGAAGTCACCTTTTTTACACCACGGCCCGCTTGGAAACTTTTCTTTATCCTTATACGCTAAATCGCCAACCTCTACAACAAACAAAACAGTTGTACCAAACTCTTCTTGTTTCATTACAGCATCTGGTTTATAAATACCGGATTCACCAAAAGTATCTTCTATTTCTGGTAAAGCACAAAGAATACGCCAGCCTTGTGGTTTAGGTAATTGTTTTGCTTGAGTGTCGTCATTATCAGCCATCTGATTCCTCTACTTGTTTAGCAAGGCTAAGTAAGTGATCCTCTGCAGTGCGTAAGCCTTGAATCAGCCCACAGAGTTTTTGATATTCATCAAAACTTTTGCAACTACCTGATGTGACTGCATCAGAGTAGTGATTTATATCTTCTTGAATCTTAGCTTTCATAACCCTAGTAAAAGCATCTATCATTTAGGAGTCCTTTGACGTAAGTTATCTTTTGCTTTACCTATGTCTACTCCAACTCTTACTCCTTCAATTTCTCCTTTTAATCGAAGCTCATCTGCTTTAGCTGCGGCCTCAGCTAATATTTCTTTTTCTTTTAACTTTAATTCATCTGCTTTAGCGGCAGTGTCAGCAAGAAACTCTTTCTCTTTAAGTTTTAATTGTTCTGCAGTAGTGGCTGCATCAGCCATCATCTTTTGTTTCTTTAACTCAAACTCTGCTTTTTTCAAAGCAAGCTCTTGTTGCTGCATTTGAACAATAGGATCTTGAGCCTGTTGCTGAGCTTGTTGTTGTGCTGCTTCCTGTTGATTGACTGTTAGTAATCGTTTACCTGCTTCTGCTGCAAGACGAGAGACTTGTAGTTCAAGTTCTTCAGGCATATCCTCATCAGGCTTAGGAAGTGGAGCGCCTAACTGTTCTTCAATTTTATTTCTATATGCAAACGCTACGTGTTCTGCTATATGCGCCTGTAGTGCTGACATCATTTGATTTGCTTTAGGGTTTTGTCCCATAAGTTGTCGTATCTTTGGATCTTGCATAGCTGTCATGTGAACAGTTAAGTGTGCTTCGTGATCTTGATATATAAACGCTTTTACAGGTTTATCATTAATAATGTCCATATTCTCAGACACCGGATCACGAGGTTTATAATCATCTTCAACAGGAACTAACTTCGCTGCATTCTTAATACCTAACACCTCTAACATTTGTCTATGTAGTGCAGGTAAATCATAAATCTGTGGAGCGCCTTGTGCTAGTTGTATAACTGCTTGATACTGTACAACACGCTGTGACATAGTTGCAGCATTAGGATCACTTACAGGAATAATCTCTACTTCATCATAGTCTTCTTTTTTAGCTTGACGAGGTGCGCCTTTAGGATCGTATTCATATTCATCATCTGAATAGTCCTTAATAATATTTGCTAATAGTTGAAGTTCTTGTTTAAAAGAATAATGCACACGGGCTTGCACCGCAGACATTACCTTTAACATTCTTTCTAATAAAGCAAGGGTTGTTCCTACAGGAGCTTGTGCGCTCATGTCTGATATTTTCATATCCGCTGTAGACGCAAATCTTCTACCTTCTTCAACAATAGTTCCTAGTAACTGATACAGCGTTCCACTAGGTTCTTTATACGGAAGCGGAAGAATGTTATCTCGAATAGCCCCGGAACCTACATCTACATCACGAAACTCACCCGGAGCAATCGGAGTGTCATCTCCTTTTATACGTAACCCTCTAGCTTTTAAACCACCGGGAAGATTAGCTAAAGTTCCCGCATCAACAAGTTGACGCATAATACTAGTAGCAGATTTAGCAAAGCCTCCGATTAAATGGAATAATCCAAAGCCATACACACCGTATCCCGGTATATACATGTAGTGAACAAAGTGATTTCGTTTTGCTTTTGTATCATCATCCTCATAGAAGTTTCTACGAATAGCCAATACTTCTCCTGTACCTTCTACTAAAGTAACTACATATGGAATGGCTATGCCTGTAGGTTTGCCATCATCCTCATCTTCATACCCAACAATATCTAAATTAACATGGCTCTCATATAAAACATACCTATCATCGTTAGCACTAGAGAATCCTGTTTCCTGATCTTTCTTTTCTTGTAACTCATCTTTTATCTTAGGAGGATCGCCTAACTCTATATCTCTATAAAATCCTGCAACCTGCAGCTTTCTAATCTCGTTACTAGTTTTATACATACGGTGCGTAACACGTTCTGCTGTTTCAATACTTGACGCTCCATAAGAAATAATAATATCTTCTGCAGGAATAAATAAAGATGTCTGTCTTTGTAGTGAAGGATCAAAGTAAACTTTTTTAAAAGCTGATCCTGTAGCAGGCAGATTCCAAAGCATCCGTTCATGCTCTGTTCTAAACTCAGGCATACGTTCTGTTAACTCATAGTTTAAATCTTCTTTAACCCGTTTAGCTGCAGCATCTTTTTCTGCAGAGTCTTTACCAATAATTTTTGTTTTGACTGGCCCTTGTGCGGGGAAAGTCTCCATAATAGTTTCACTTTGAAAACGTACTACAGCTTCTGTAATCATTGGGTGAAATACTCCAGAAGCTCCACTCCACGGCTCTGTTCTTTCTTCGTACTTTAAGCCTAATAAAGTAATGCCTTCTTTGTAAGTTTGTTCCCAATCTTTTCGTGAACCTATATCACCTTTTATTTCTTCTAATAAGTCAGTGCCAAGAAACTCTAGTTCATCCCCAGTTAAATCTTCAGCAAGGTTTTTATAAAAGTCTTCTTCTGCTTCAGCATCTGGATCAATAACCAACTCCATATCACCTGCACGTACAGTAACTTTCTCCGGGTCTTCAATCTCTATTTCTAAATCTGGTTCCCCTAGTTGATCTTTTATTTCTTCTTCTACTCCAGTCGGAGCTTGATATAAAGATTTTTCCACTGCCATAATATATCCTTAATAGTATGCGGCTCTTCTACTTGATTTAAAAAACTGAGGAGAGTCTGGCTCATCTGAAGGTAAAGTTATAAACCCCCCGTTTCTAAATCTAAGTAACGCTTGTGACATTGTATCTACATAGTCGTCATGTTCTCCAACTGGAAAACTAACAACCTCTTCAATTACATCTCTTGCCCATCTAGTATCCGGCGCCCATACAATACCAGAAGCAAACAAATCAGAAACTGCATTTACCCTAGATATCTTATCGTTACCACGACTTGGACTAAACTCATCTACTGGTATCCCCATTCTTCTAAACTCTTGTATTAGCGGTGCGCCTGCTGCTTTTTTCTCTACGAGAAACGAATCCGGTCGCCACTCTTTGTAATGCTTTAATGCAATTTCTTTTAATTCAGGAAACTCCATTCTATCTTTAAATGCGTCTAGTAATATAATACTAGGACGGTTGTGTTCTTCCTCATCATACCAAACTCCCCATGTAGTACAAGCAGAATAGTCGGCTGTTGTTTTTGCTTCGTGTGCTGTGTCCCAACTCTGGATTACAAAATCACAGGAAGGTGGATCATCCTTCTCCCAAATCTGCCAGCTCGTTCTTTTAATAAACGCAGAAGAGTCTGCTGTTGGCTGCTGCATATATTGTGCATTCCAAAATCTTGGATCAATAGCAGCTTTCTTTTGTTCTAATTGTTTAACAGGCCATTGCTCAGGCCAAAGACTTTTACCTGATGGCAGTATCGCAGGTAACTCAACTACTTCCCACGGATCAGCTTCTGGGTTACGCAGTTGAAAGTTCATTAACTTACCTGTCAAATCTATTAGACTCCACCTAGTCATAATAACTAGAATGGCTCCCCCCGGCATCAATCGTTGTAGCGGGCCTGTTTGAAACCATGACCACGCATTCTCAAATGTAGATCGACTGTTTGTTTGTATGTCTTGCTCTGAGTGCGGATCATCAATAACAAATAAATCCGCACCACGACCAGCTAACGCGCCGCCCACACCTACTGCGTAATACTGTCCTCCACTAGACGTTGACCATTTGCCTGCAGCTTTTTGATCTTCTGCTATCTGCGTATCAGGAAACACTTCTTTATATTCATCAGACACAATTAAGTTTCTTACCCGTCTACCAAAGTCTTCTGATAGTCCTGCAGTGTGGGTCGCCATAATTACTTTCTTAGTAGGATACTTTCCAAGAAACCATGCGGGAAACAAATAAGACGAGAACTCTGACTTACCCATACGTGGGGCAATATTAATAATGACTCTTTTCTTTTTACCGTCTGCTACATCTTTAAATATCTTTGCTAGTGTTCTATGATGCCCCCCTTCTTTGAATCCGGGGTACGCATAGTCAGCAAAACCTAGCATAGATTTTTTTGCTTTTTGTAGCTTATATCTTCTTTCCTGTTCTTCAAGTTCTTCTAAAAACTCTAGCTTTTGAGAAGAAGATAATGTAGCTAATAATTTATTTACGTCGTTTTCGCTTAGGTTTAGCATTTGGTTTTACGTCGGTCACATCTTTGATTACAGGTTTAGGCATTACTGCTTCTAGTGTATTTAACTTTTCTTTTATCTTTTTGTCTAACTCTGTATCGCTTATCTCAGCTTTTTTAATTTCTACTCTGTCTGTAAATAGTCCAACCTCTGTGACACGGCCTAGTAACTCTAAAGCCTTTAGCCGGATTCGAGCATCCGGGTGGTCTGTCTCTTCAAGGATCTTTGCAACTGTCATTCCTCTTAGTTCTTTTGCCTGCTCAACAAATGACCAGTCGTATGCAGTTAACATGCCTACTAATTTTTGTACGGCAGGAGGTGTCGTGAGTTTTGTTAGTGAAACTTTTGCTGTCTCTACGTTTGTGGAAAGAGAATGGAATGCCTCTCGTGCCTGAGTTTCTTGTGCCTGTTCTGTCACAGCTACATCAGTTGCTGCACCTACAGAGTTTAGCCAATCGGCTGTATTGCTCTGCCCTTCAACTATTTGTTCTGGAGTAGCCTTACGTGTTGTAACGAAGTTACCTTTTGGATCATCAATAACTTTAGGTTCAGTAGTGTCATCTATTAAATGTTCAAACAAGCGAGTTCCCCTCGGGCGTAAATTAATTCTTGCATTACGATTTATGTAAGTGTATTCTATCTTTATGTGCTACGCAAGCACTGAGAATTTCATATGTTTATTCTCGTAGTCTCCTTTCTTTGTCGTGTTTTAGAAACCTCGTCTAGTCAACGAGGTTTTTTTTGGCCGGGTGCTGTCTAATGTTTGACATGGCTTTACATTTTTTCTGAAATTTGTGCGGATTACTGTTATATACATATACACACAGCCCTGTGTATACGGGGTGGTGGGGGTGGGGTGGGGTATTGATATTGATGAAGCCCCCGTAGAACAGACGACCGCTATACCCCTTATGGTATACTGTAAGGGTGATTAAGAATTAATTCGATCACAGCCGTGCCGTGTAACAACTTGTTACACGGCTCAATCAATTTACAAGGAGCAACAAACATGAAAAAGAAAGCAATTGCAGTATTCGTAGCAACACCAGTAGTTAAACAAAATCATGCTTTGACTACAGCTTGCATGAACGTAGAGATACACAGCGACAAAGTCGATGAAAATAGACAGATTCTCAAGGTTGCAGTCGAGAAGAGAACGTCTTATGCGAGTCAACTTGATCTTATTGCTACACATATTGCACCAGTATTATGTGAGAGAGCAACCAAGAAGAACCCAAAGAAAAAGTATTACGCCTATGTAACCAAGGAGGGCGGTATTGGATTTACAAACAAGTTGGACGCTGATGGAAACGTAGTAGCCAATAGAGAAACCAGTAGCGAGTGCAAGTTTATAGTGATGTGGTTAAAGAGAGATTACTTGAATTACTTTGGTTTATACGTCAACCCGAAAGTACAAAACAAAGGCACTCGCAACAAGACAGAGCGAAACCTTAACAACGTGCCATTCGGTAAGATGACACCTGCTGAGAAGATTAGATTCATAGCAGAGAAATCACAAGAGGACTTCATCAAGAAACACTTCAAGATCACTAAGATCAAGTAACACTTGTTGTATGTTGTGTGTTGTGTGTCGTAGAACGAATTGTTCTACGACTTTTTTTTATCTTTTATAAGGAGTATGTTATGCCAGTATTAGCAATTAAAACAAAATCAAAAAGATTTGATAGACGCACGTTGACTGGAACAACTGCCAATGTGTATGCGAATAAACCATGGGAGGATTTAGATTACTCCATGGAATGTGCGAGAGAACTTGCGGAAACTTATTTTGATTCAGGTTGTACTAGAGAAGAGATCCCCGTTGAAGTGACAGCCATGTTTGATGAGCTAGAAGACAGGATCGAACGCCATGATGCTGTACTACAACGTAAGGACTACGACATCTGGATCAGTAAGTTTCGTAAGCTAAAGCAGGCATGTGGTCGTCTGTTTAGTAAGCTAAAGCAATTCATGTGGGACGACATGGATCGCATTGATCGAGGGTTTGTTTATGTGATGTTGATATATGCAGTCGTATGTTTTGTAATCTTTTATTAAGGAGGAAAGTAATGGCATCAAATACCAGAAGTTCTAACACAGCCGTACTCTTACGGCTCAAGCAGTACAAGATGGAAAACCCCGTAGAACAATCTTGTTCTACGGAACAGAAACCAATCCTAGAAACAAGCTGGGAAGATGTAAAGAACAGTTGTACCAGAAGAGAACCATCAACCAAAAGGAGTAAGTAATGAAAGCAATAACCAAGCGTGACAGCAAACGTCGTGAAGTTAAGAACCCTCGCATTCGTGAGCAGAACAAAGCACGATTCTTATTCAAACAAAAGCAATACAAGATGGAAGAGGAACTATACTGTTCCTGAGCGTACGCTGTGGTACGTCCTGTATCACTAAAGTGTACTTTTGTCCTGCGTTTAGACAACTTGTCAAACAAAGTGGGCTACCTGAGATCAAGCACCAGTAATGTCTAGTCCAGAAAATGTCCACTATAATATAAGAAAATATAAATTATATATATATATATAGAGGGGTAGACAAGTGGACACTTTTTTTTCTGTCCACTTACCCAAAGTTTCCCTACCCCCTTTGTTTTTTTATTTTCCCATGTTTTGGTGGACACTTTTGCCCTTAGCCCTTACTGACAGTACATCTTAACTTACCCACTTCGTTTGACAAGTTGTCTAAACCGTGGACATTTTTGGAAAAAAGTGGACACTTGCCCACTTACCCTATGATTTTCCCGTCGAACATCCTGTTCTACGGATTAACCTGCGTTACCTGTAACGCAACTTTACTAAGGAGTACAAGTATGAAAACAAAGCGTTTAATATCTAACAAACAACAATGGCTAGTGGATCGAGAGTTTGTTGAACTCGTTCATGAAATAGCTTTTGGAGATAGTGCTATCGACAAAGATTATTCTAACGAGGAGGTACTAGTACGACTCAATGAGTTTGCCCATGAATCAAATAAGCTAGAAGCAATACAAGAGTGTTGCAGGTTTGAAACTGACGATCCTGATGCTGAACTTATGCGAACAGATACTAAAGGATTTGCTGACAAAATGGCAGGGCAAGGTATGTCTGACATAGAGATTGGTATTCACCTAGGTTTACTAGAGAAAGCAGACAGGATCATGGCAATAATTAAAAGAGAAGGAGAAGTAACATGAAAACAAAGCGTTTAAATACGGCTAAAGACTTAGCTACATGGATACAAAAAGAAATAGATAAAACCGCTGTAACAAACCCTGATGGTTCTGATGGTATGTCTGACGGAGAACTATTAGATTACATTTATGATACTTGTAAAAAAATAACTGAAGGAGGACAACAATGAAACACCTTGAACGTGCATTACCCATCATACTATTACTATTAACTTTATTAGTTACTGTAATGTTTATGTATGATATACTTAATTCTACGTTACATAACGTAGCTTGTAGAACAGACTGTTACACGAAAGGAGAATAAAGATGCCTAGAGATTTTGAAATTCATAACTTATCTAATTTAACTGAAGAAGAACTGTGGGAATCTGTAGATAAATTAAAAAGTATGGTTAAAGGTGAAATAGAATGGCGAGAAGAATGTGCTGAAAAAGAAGCTGAAGAAAAACGGCAACCTTCAGAATGTTTTTTCGATTCTCTAGATTAATTTACTTTAAAAGAAAGGACTTAAAGATGCCTAAAAAAAGAGAAATACCTTTGTGGATGGATACTATGGATGACAGTGACTTTATGACTTTCCAAGATGATTTTTATAATTTGCTTGAAAAGTATGGAGTGGCAGATAATCAAGCCATAAATTGTGAACATAAAAAATGGAACAAAATATGTTCACTTAGAAATAAAGTTTGTGAGTTTATCGAAAAAGAAAACTGGAAAAATAAACAGAAAGAAAGGGAAATAAAAAATGATAAGTAAATTTAAATACTGGCGTGACATGGTATGTGTGGGTGTAGGTACGTTTCTGGTACATCAGCAATACGTGTATTGGGAGCAACCATTGGACTACTACTTACCCGAAGGTGTAGACCCTGCGGTCTATCTCGACTACGAAGGTAAGTTAGTAGTCATGTGCATCGGAGCGTTTGTTTTGTACACATTAATTAATGTGCTAAAAGCTACATTCGGTAACGTAGCTATAAAGGTGAAAGAAAGACTATCTTTCGCAGCCAATAAATCTGTACGTAGAAGAAAAGGAGAACAACTATGAGGAGATCATATCCTATCTGGATTAACGTAGAGGATCACGGCACCTACAAAACTAGTAAAAGTTTTGGTGGTGGAAATAAACTAACACTTGAAGTATGTGTGGGTACATCAGGTACAAACTCGCATGAATTTTGTACGATAAAGATTGAGCGTGAGTCACACTCTATAGGAGCAACATTTAGGTTGTCCGTAGATGGACACGAGTACAAGGCATCCGTAGTAACAGATAAAAAAGAGTACGTTCCTGAGCGTGAAGTAGTAACCACGTTGAGTAGCGATGGAAAATTAACCAGACTAGATAAGTAAAGGAGAACAACTATGAGTAACACAGTTTACATCATTGATGACAAGGGAAATGTAGAATCATTTACTGATGTCATTGCATTAATGAAGTATCTCGATTCAGAATTTACCCTCGGCTGTTTGCCTGATGACCACACATGGACAACATCAGATAAATGGAGGAGGCGGTGGAGGAAGCAAGCAAAAGAAGTTGCACAACAAAAAGGAGAACAGAAATGATAAAAAAGAAAACCATGAATTACAATGAAGCTAGGGACTATGCGTACGCAAGTATTCTAACCCCTAGACTTGGGCATCAAGAGTATTCCCCAGTAGCTTTTATTTTTGTTGGGCTTATGGGTACTGCCAAGAGTGCTATGCTTAAAGAGGTAGCTGACATACTTGTAGCAAAGCACGGATACCTTAAATCTTCGTTTGATCTCTCTGTTAGTAACTCAGCTAGTGTAGCTGGCCCAACTGTTGACAAAGAATCAGGGCAGTGGGTAGAAGTACCCAACAAGCAAACCAAAGTGTCAAACACTAATTGCTATGGTGTAGAGGGATCGAAACCTGTTATTGTTTGTCGTGAAGAGGTAGGTAAAGCTGACCTGCCTTTCATACGAGCGTTTGCCAGAGAATCATACGACAAGATGGCAGGCTCAACGCAATACCCAGAGAACAGTGCTTTTCTGGGTACATCAAACCTAGCATCAGAAGAGTTGGGAGATGCCATACCTAAGAATCTCAGGAATCGTGTTTGTATTATTGAGGTATCGGCTGATGCTGATGTATCGCTACAGTATGCTATCTCTATGAAGTGGGAGTCTGAGTTGATTGCAACTATGAGCTTTGTCAAAGATGAATTGTTTGCATCGCCTAGCGACTACGAGCTTGGCGGTAAGTTCTCACACCTAGACATTGAGAAGAACCCTTACAAATCTACTCAAGCTCAAGCAGAACAGGAAGCTACCATGCGATCTCTTGAGCAAGCTAACCACGAGCTAAGAACATACAAGGCACAGACACTGATTGATGATGTACCCAACCCTGTGTATCAGGACTTGCATCTGATGGAGGTTGCACTCTATGGTTCAGTCGGTAGTCATTTTACTGAGCAGTTGGTTCAGACCATACGGCATGGTAAAGACATGGTATCTCTTGATGACATACGTAAAGACCCAGAGACAGCGAAAGTATCTACTGGCAATTTGATTACACATCACATTATCATCATGCAGATGCTCAACAATACTCAGACACCTGATGATGCGTATGCTTTCCTGCGTTACTCTAAGCGTTTGCATGATAGTGCAACAGCTTTGTTTGTGTCATACATCAATGACAGACATGGAACATCTACTGCTTCGGCATGGTACACAGGTGGTCCATGTGCCACATTGTGGCGTGAGTTAGTAGAGAAGTTCATTACCTGTATCCCAACTAAGTAAAGGAGACAACATGAGTATAGTAACTATCCAAGAAGATATATCAAATGCAGTAAACATGAATCAGATTGAGATTCAAAAGCACCCTGTATATTCTTCTGTCTTATACGTTCAATGCCCGTTCATTGGTAGATTTATTTTTACTGATAGCGTGGAGACTGCCGCCACTGACGGCATGAACGTGTTAATCAATCCTTTATTCTTTCTCAAACAAAATCCAAAACAACGACGCTACATTCTACTACATGAGGATTGGCATAAGATCAAGTTTGATACACATCCCATGTACGCAGCGTACGTTGCTCTATATGGACACGCCATTGTAAATATGGCTCAGGACTTTTCTAACGACTCTGATCTTCGGTTGATGGACAAAGACTTTGGTACACGTAATGCGTTCATTGAGTACCCTGACGTAGGTGAGGGACGATCTGTGTTGGATGACCCTAAATATGATGGTATGTCGTTTCAAGAAATCATACTAGCGTTCACCAAGAAAGATGATGACACTAAGAACAAGATCGACCCAGAGACAGGGGATCTTATCAATCAAGATACAGGAGAAAAAGTTGAGAGCTACGATCAACATGATCCATTACCTGTGGATGCTGATGATGTAGAAAGCATACAAGCTCATGCAGATGCTATTCAAAATGCTGCGGCTGATGGTGAGATGATGAGTTCTCGTATGAAACGTAGTGCAGGGCTAGATGAAACAGGCAGTCCGTTATCTTATGCCTTGCGTAAACGTCCTGTTGATTACAAGTCTATGATTCTTGAGTTCATGCAGGAGACAACAAAGGGATATGATCGTGAAACATATTTACCTAGTGATGTTTTGTTTCAAGATCACATCATGCCTACTTACTACAATGAAGCTGCTGCAAACATTGGTATCTTCTGTGACTCATCATACTCTATGAATGACATCATGGGTATTGTAGTAGGCCAAGTAGAAAACATCTGTAAACAAATACCTGCCAAAAAGATTCAGGTTCTATGGTGGGATGACAGTGTTGAGAAACAGCAAGAGTTCAAGGCAGGTAAGTTTAAAGATGTTGTATCAGATTTAGAACCAACAGGTGGGGGCGGTACTAACCCATGCTGTGTAGTAGATTACGTCAAGCTCAAGCAGTACAAGTTTGATGCAGTAATTTGGATAACTGATGGGTACTTTTATTACATGCCGGATCAGTTAGCCAAACGTGTCCTGTGGTGTGTGATTGACAATCCAAGATTCAAAGCACCGCATGGCAAAGTAGTACACATTAAATCTTAATAAGAAAGGAATCAACTATGTTAACAAACACAAATGACTTCGACGTAGTAACAACCAACTCATCAACTGACGTAGAACAATCTGTTCCACAGAGTACACCACAGAACACTGAGTACAAGTTACACAATTACTTTTCTATCATTCAGTTTAGTGAGAGGTGTCCACAGTACACACGCAAAGACAGTACAGAAACAGCAAAGGTCGTGCGTGATACTGGTGCTAAGGATGATGCAGCGATTGTTACCAAGAGATTGTTCTGTAGTGATACAGCCCAGAAGTATCTATCAAAGATAAAGGAGGTCAACAAGAAAGCTAAGGAGCTTGTTGCTAATACAGGTGTTCCGTTTGCATTCAAGGGGCAACAGCTTATTCCAAACACAGAGATACTCAATGTGGAGCAGCAGTTTGTTGCGTTGCAATCAGAGTATTTTGCAGCAGTGACTGATCTGGTAGATGCGTACCCTACCATTCGTGCAGAAGCAGCCGTTGATCTAGGCTCTATGTTTGATGCAATAAAGTTTCCGTCTGAGTCCAGAGTTCGTGGGGACTTTGCTTTTGATTACAAGATTCTTCCTATCGCTGCTGACAATCCTTTGTCAGAGTGTGAGACAGAGAACCAGAGAATCGTAGCGCAGAGTCAGAAACGTATGATGCAGCAGGTGATAGACGACAACAGTGCTAGAGTTCGTAAGCATATCAAGGGTGAGTTAGATCGTATCATTGACCAGTTCACACCACACAAGGATGACAAAGCAAAGCAAAAGAAAATATCGCAGTCACTGTTGACTAACAGTAGAGCGCACTGCGAGACTATCCAAAAGTTTTCTGTGTTGTTTGAGCAAGACCCTGAGATATTCAAGTTGCAAGCTAAGATACTTACTTTGTTGGACAAGATGGAGAAGTTTGCAGGCACTAAGGTGGACAAGAAAACTGGTGAGCTTACGCTTGATGGACTCAAGGGTGAAGATGGTTTGGGCGCACGTAACGTATTGAAGATCGAAGCTACTAAGATTCGTGACGCTTTTAGTTTCTAAGAAAGGAGTACACATGACCGGAACAAACAAGCAAGACAAGCAGGCCACTATGCCAAAAGACAAACAGGTGTTGTATGACACCTGCTTTGTTCAAGCTAATGGGTGGCTAAAGTTTAATCAAGTTTTACACAAGCATTGGCTAAGCCAACAACCAAAAGAAAAGGAGAACAACAATGAGTAAAAAAGACATTGATTTAAAAGCGTGGTTTTCGCAAAACGGCATTTCAATTCGTTATGAGTGGATGTCTCTTCAAGAGTACGAGATAAATGGTTATCGACAAGCGTATGTTACTGCTCGTGTAAAAGCCAGTAGTTTTCAAAACGCTCGTGAACAAGCGGAAGAAGCACTTCTTAATAGTGAGGATTATCTTTTAGAGGAAGTGTTTGGGACAACTTATGTTAGTCGATGTTCGGATAATAAAACCAAAACGTATTGCACCAGTCTTTGAAAAGGAGAACAACTATGAGTAAAAGATTAACAGGTGAACGACTACGTAAACAACTGGTTAAACGTGGTGTCAATGAGTACGTTATAGAACAGCGTGTGGTTGAAAGTCGTAAGGCAGGCAGTGCTAAACGTGCTAACAATATGCGAGATGTTGTGTGGCAGCGTCTGTATGGAGATAGATGGGAAGCTATTGTTAAAACTTTGACAGCCATAAAGAAAAGTTGTTACTACGAAATTGCATCTTGGAAGATGAGTGATATCATCAACGCCCCTACTACTGAGTACGCAACTCTATTATGTGGTGCGTTGAAGTTTCATCTTCGCAAGTTACAGGAGATAAAGAAACAATGGAAGCCCCTCAAAGATCACGACGACTACTTACTACATGTAGCATTGGATGTGTTTAGAGATGAGCAATTAAACGTAGCGCACATGCGACTTTGTAAGTATGAACAGAACAGATTGCGTGAGCCTAGAAAAAACAAGGTAGGGTTGCTGTTACTAAGTGACATGGCTACAAGCCCGAAGTATAGACAGGCGAGGGAGGATTTATATGTCAAGAATGAGAGCGTATCTACACGCACGTAATGTACAAAAGAAAGAAAAGTATTTCACTAAGAAGAGACAAGGGCGTGTTCAACAAGGACGAATGTGGAAGCGCAATCAACGTCAAAGAAAAGGAGAGTGAACTGAGTGCGTACGTGAGAGAACAACTTAGCAAACTGTTCTCTTGCGGTCTGTTTATATTACGATTACAATTAAGTTTAACTATAAGAAAGGAGAACTTATGCGACCGATTAAGGTTCTTGAGTTACAAAACAAACACGAGGTAGATTTAATAGCTACCTGTGTGCTTGATGTACTGAGTGATTTCAAAGGCTCAGTATCCACACAAACTCTGGTAGATGAGTGTAGTCAGGACGGCGTGTCCTCCCCTGCTACTACCAATAGAAAAATTAGTTTATTAAAAGGTAAGAAGTTTATTGACAGTAAGTTTATAAAAGATAAACGCCAGATACTAATTAAAGTTTCTCCTATTGGAATGAACTATCTAAAAGAATGGGAGAAAAATCATGCGTGAAAGATCAAAGATTAAAGAAAGAATTGTAGCGTTTATTAATAGTAATCCAAAGCCTGATGGGTACGTTCCACAATTTTTTGTTGGAACATTTACTAGTGACGTTCCTTATTGCCGACATTTGTTATTAGCGTTAGCAGAAGAGGGTAGAGTAATTAAACGCACTTACAAAGCAGCTAACAATAAACAAGGCTATAAGTTTTTTGCTACATCTCAAGGAAAAAATTCGTTTGGAGTTATGGGTATGGATAATTTCATCAGCCCTTCTATATTTTCTAACAATAACGTAGAGCCGGACTTTGATTCTATAATTAATTCTAAAGAGTGGGCTAAGTTTGTGACAGGAACACGCATACATTGTCTAATGGGCGAAGCATCAAAAAAAGCAACGATTAATATTTTAAAAAAGGTAGCTAAATGACACACATACTATCTTTTGTTTTTGGAGCAGTGCTTATTTTATTCTTCATGGAAATGAATGTGGGGCAGATGAAATCCCACTGGCAATACGCTTATCAAGTAGGGCGTGATGATGGGTACACATTAGGTAAAGCTGAACACGAACTTTCGCATGAACAAATGGTGTATGAATGTGAACGGCTTCACTGGGAGACTCTTGATGGGAAGCCAAGATGACTGACATAAACAAATGGTGTCAGTCTTGCCAGCAATACAAAAAGCCAGAGCTGGGCAAATTTATTCTTCGAGGTCGAGTTAAGCGGTGGTCATGTACTAACTGTATCAATAAAATGTCTCAATCTTACTTGAAAAGGAGTGCCTAGTGACTAAGTTAATTAAAATGGACGGATTGGACAAAGCCCTCATTGGTCGCTCTTGTATTTGGGATTCTTCTGGCAGGCAAGAAGATCGCCTTGTGTATTCTGGCGAAAAGATTGTTGCAATTTTAATCGCACGAGATGGCATGACTGCTGAAGAAGCGATGGAATATATTGAGTTTAACATTGAGGGTGCGTATGTTGGAGAACAAACCCCTTGTGTAATGTGGTCACAATTTATGGACGACTTAGAACGTGACTACGATGTATACCGAGAGGAAAAACCTAAAAAAGATGATTGAGCCACGAATCTATTGCAAAACGTGTGGCGAGTTTAAACGTGTTGGTTATTATGGTGGACGAAATAAAAATGGTTGGGTATGTAAAAGTTGTCACAACAAAGAAAGGAATAAAACAAATGAACGACAAGATCGCAGGGAAGTTTAAAGATAGTATAGGTAGCGCACTAGACAAAGCAGATAAAGATTGTGATGAAATATTAACTGATGCTGCTCGACAGATTGCTTTAGATTTGGGAGATGGTTTTGGTATCTCAGAAAAAGAACACGTAGGCTTAAACATATCACCTATAACACAACCAAAAGTTAAATCTATTCTAGTAGCTACGCCCATGTATGGTGGTATGTGTACAGGGCATTACACTATTGCGTTGATGAACTCTATTAACATACTCAAGGGTTTACAGGTAGAGACTTTGTTAGCAAGCCTAATGAATGAGTCTTTGATACCTCGTGCAAGAAATGAATTAGTCAGATTGTTTTTAAACGAAACGCAATGCTCTCACATAATGTTTATAGATGCTGATATGTACTTTAACGATCAAGCCATTGCTACTTTGTACAAAGCAGATAAGGGTGTAGCTTGTGGTATCTACCCAAAGAAAGAACTAGATTGGGACAAAGTTTCTACGGCTGCGAACAAGGGCAAAGCTGACTTACCTAATCACTCTTCTTCGTTTGTATTAAACCTGCCGCATGGGGTCAAGAAAGTAGAGCCTGATGCTGATGGTATGGTGGAGGTACGGCATGGTGGCACAGGGTTCATGCTGATTAAAAGAGAAGTGTTTGAAAAGTTAGCACCACATGTTCCTGAGTACAGGGCATCAACAAAGCAGAACGAAAAAGGAGAGTTTGTTAGACCCCTTACAAAACAATTCTTTGACACAAGCATTGATGAGACAGGTTGTTTATTATCTGAGGATTATCATTTCTGTGCTTTGTGGAGAAAGTATGGCGGGAAAGTGTATGCGAGTACAAAACTTAAATTTAATCACATAGGCACACATATATTTGGAGGGAGTATTGAATAATGTTTAATAAAAAAGAACCGGGTACAACAGATACACAGGTGGGTGGCACACACTATAAAGAGATGGGAAGCGCACAGCCGTGGGAAGTTTTAAGTAAGTGGTTAAGTCCTACACAATTTAAAGGGTACTTGTTAGGAGAAGCTATTGCGTATCTTGCACGAGTAAATATAAAAGATACTCCCGGCAAGGGGGGTCTACAAGATATTAAGAAAGCACATCATACTCTCACGCACTTAATAGAACAGTTAGAAAAGTGACACCAGAAAAAAAAGTAAAGAATAAAGTTGTAAAGATTTTAAAAGAATTAGGGGCGTACTATTTCTACCCTGTACAGACTGGGTATGGAAGAGCAGGTATCCCTGATATTGTTGGATGCTATCGAAGTCATTTCTTTGGCATCGAATGTAAGGCCGGTAAAAATAAAGCTACAAGTTTGCAACTTGTTGAGTTAGAAAAGATACGAGATGCAGAGGGTATAGCAATAATTATTAATGAGGAGAACGTGAATGAAACAGCGAGACTTATTAAAGGAGAGTAAATGAGTGCGCCGTATGAGCGCATACTAGTTATTGATTTTGAAACTAGGTGGGATAAAAAAGACTACACATTAAGAAAACTTACAACAGAAGAATACATTCGACATGAGAAGTTCAAAGCCTTTGGTGTAGGCTATCGGTACTACGGAGAAGATGAGGTCACTTGGGTATCTGAAAAAGATTTGCCTGAGTTCTTTGACTCTATACCGTGGGATACGACTGCAGTGCTGGCACACAACGCACAGTTTGATGTAGCTATTCTGTCGTGGGTGTATGGACACACACCTTGTTTTATATTTGATTCACTGTCAATGGCTCGTGCGCTACGAGGGCTAGAAGCAGGCAACAGTTTGATGCAGCTTGCCAAAGAGTTTGGCTTACCTCCGAAAGGTGATGCGGTTCATAGCACTGACGGGTTAGAATTTTTAACTCCTGAAATAGAACAAGAGCTTAGTGATTACTGCAAGCATGATGTTGTGCTATGTGCAGAAGTATTTAATCGCTTGTATAACGTATCAACTAAGAGTTGGAAGTTTAAAGGCTACCCTAAGAAAGAGTTAAAGCTAATTGACATGACATTAAAAATGTTTGTCAATCCAGTGTTACAGTTAGACAGCGATATGCTACAGGTTGCTCTGGAAGAGGAGCAGCAAAAGAGAAAGTCTTTGTTAGCTAAACTTAATGTAGAAGAAAAAGATTTAGCTAGTAACGATAAGTTTGCAGAAGTGTTGCGGAGTATGAGTATCAAACCTCCGACAAAGATTAGTGTGCAGACAGGTAAAGAAGCGTACGCATTTGCAAAGAACGACGCACTATTTCAACAGCTTTTAAATTCTACCAATGAAGACATAGCTTCTTTATGTCAGGCTAGACTGGCTGTTAAGTCTACACTGGAGCGCACCAGAGCGCAGAGGTTCTTGGATATATCTAAGCGAGGAGCATTACCTGTACCTCTTAACTATTATGGAGCGCACACTGGGAGATGGTCAGCTAGTAAAGGATCAGGTTTAAACTTACAGAACTTAAAACGAGGTTCGTTCCTACGTAGTTCTATCATGGCCCCAAAAGATTCTATGCTTATAGTGTGTGATCTATCACAGATTGAACCTCGTATCCTAGCGCACCTGACAGATGACTACAACATGCTTGATATATTTTCAAGAGGTGGAGATCCTTACGCAGCGTTCGGGGCAAGGATGTTTAACATTCCCGGCATGACAAAGAAGACTCACCCTGAGTTACGGCAGTCAGCTAAGTCAGCATTACTAGGCGCAGGGTATGGGCTAGGGTGGTCAGCTTTTGCTGCTCAGTTATTAACAGGGTTTCTAGGAGCGCCCCCTCTCAGATACATAGAAGAAGATGCTTACAAGTTAGGGGTAACGACAGAAGATGTGTATGACTTTCTTGATATGGAAGATACAAAGCAAAGACTTAGTGATATAGCGTGTACCTGTACAAAGAAAGAATTAATCATACACGCTGTGACTGCTAAAAAGATTATAGATAAGTATCGGGAGGCCGCAGCACCTGTTAAAAGTTTTTGGAGATGGTGCGGTGATCGTATTGATGACTCCTTGTCTGATGATGGGAATGACTTTAAACAGGGTAAGGTGTATACTTATAAATGTTTACAAGTGCAGTACGAAAAAGTAGTATTGCCAAGCGGTCTTTGTTTACGGTATCCTAATTTAAGACCGGATAAAGATGACAAAGGTCGTTTGCAGTGGGTGTACGGTGAGAAGAAGAAGAAACGATTGTACGGTGGTAAGTTAACCGAGAATATAGTTCAAGCCGTTGCTCGATGTGTTATGACAGATGGAATGATACGAATACAAAAGAGGTATTCGTGTGTGTTAACTGTGCATGACGAAGTTGTATGTGTTGTACCAAAGGTGGAGGAAGAAGAAGCGAAAACTTGGGTTTTGGCTCAGATGACTATGGAGCCAAAGTATTTGCCGGAGATTCCTCTTAACGCTGATATTGATTCAGCACTTAGATATGGAGATGCGAAATGATAATACCAAAAAAAGTAAAAGTAGGTAGAACTAACTACCAAATACACAAAGTAACTAAGATGAATAAAGTTGGAGCAATGGGAGAAATTGATTACGATACTAAAGAGATCACCATTGCATCCCGTAGCAGTAGAAATTCACACAGAAAGTTTTCTAAGAAAGAAATATCTGATACATTCTGGCATGAGATTACTCACGCTATTCTTCAAGACATGGACTCGAAGCTCCATACTAACGAATCATTCGTGACTAAGTTTGCAAATAGACTTACAACAGTAATTAGCACAGCAAAGTTTTGATGGAGCAGAAGATACGCTGGTCACATTCATCATTAAAAGATTATGAGGGGTGCGCTCGTAGGCACTATGAAGTAAAGGTATTAAAAAATTACCCGTTCATAGAAACTAAACAAGTTACCTACGGAAAAGAATTTCATACAGCCGCAGAAAACTTTGCTAAAGATGACACCCCACTACCAAAACAATTTTCTTTTTCTCAACAGTTACTAGACTCTCTTCTTAAAAAAGACGGAAGAAAGTTTCCTGAGTATGAGATGGGGGTAACAAAAAACATATCCCCATGTAGTTTCAATGCCAAGGATGCGTGGGTGAGAGGAATTATTGATTTATTAATTGTTGATGATGAGAACTTTACAGCGTGGGTGTTTGATTATAAAACAGGGAATGACAAATACCCTGACATAGATCAATTAAAGTTAATGTCTTTGTTAACATTCGCACACTTTCCCCACGTTAAAGAAATAAAAGCAGCGTTACTTTTTGTAGTTAAAAATAGTATTGTAAAACATAAAGTTACAATAGCTGATAGAGATAAGTTGTGGTGGGAGTACCGGGAAAGAGTTGCAAAACTTGAAGCATCTTATGCGAACGATGTTTGGAACCCCACGCAGACACCCTTATGTAATTGGTGTCCTGTCAGTAGTTGTGAGTTTAATCCAAGACATTAGTTGAAAGGAGACTAAATGGAAATTGTAGATAACAAGGCGTTGTTACTACGCACACGCAGTCCAGACAAGTACAACATAATACCTTGTAGTAAAGTTGTATCAGAAGAAAATGGTATTAGTTTAGTTGCTATACGGTGGGGCTTAGAAGAAGTAAGAGTATTAAAAAATTTAGGAGTAAGAGAAGTACCTTCTCCTATCAACGGAAAGTATACATGGCCCGGACGGTTTGTTCCAATGGAACATCAGAAAGAAACATCTTCGTTTCTAACATTAAATAATAGATCGTTTGTATTCTCAGAACCCGGCACTGGTAAAACATTATCAGCTTTGTGGGCAGCAGATTACTTGATGAAAACTAAAAAGGTTAGGCGCTGTTTAATCTTATGTCCTGTATCTATTATGCACAGTGCGTGGATGAGTGATCTTACTAATAGTATTATTCACCGCAGTGCAATCGTAGCTCATCATCAAAAAGCATCACGTCGTGTAGAGATGGTGCAAGGAGATTATGAGTTTGTCATTATTAATTATGATGGGTTAAATCTTGTGGCTGATGAGATCAATGCCAACGGTAAGTTTGATTTAGTAATTGCTGATGAAGCCAATGCTTACAAGAACGTATCAACGAAACGCTGGAAGTCTTTGAACAAGATACTAAAGCCAGATACTTTATTGTGGATGATGACAGGTACACCCGCAGCACAATCTCCTCTTGATGCGTACGGTCTGGCAAAGCTAGTTAATCCAAAAGCTATACCAAGATTCTTTACAGCTTGGCGAGATTTAACTATGAACAAGATAACAATGTTCAAGTGGATGCCTAAGAAAGATGCACAAGAAAATGTTCATCGTGTGCTACAGCCTGCTGTTAGATTTACTAAAGCACAATGTTTAGACTTACCCCCTGTAATAACTTTGACTAGAACTGCTAAGTTAACAGCGCAACAACAAAAGTATTATCTTTTGTTAAAGCAAGAGATGATTGTTAAAGCTGCTGGAGAAACAATCAGTGCTGTAAACGCAGCCACTGAGGTTAACAAGCTACTACAAATTAGTGCAGGTGCAGCATACGCTGACAACGGAGAAGTAGTTGAGTTTGATTGTAGCTCTCGACTAAATGTTCTGATGGAAGCGTTAGAGGAAACAGATAGAAAGGTCTTAGTGTTTGCTACTTACAGGCACAGTATAGATACTATTGTTTCTTATTTAGAATCAAAAAATATACCGTGTAAAAAAATTGATGGATCAGTTAGCGTATCTAAACGCACACAGATATTTAAAAACTTTCAAACTACAAGTGACCCTAGAGTTTTGGTAATACAACCACAGTCTGCAGCACACGGTGTCACACTTACTGCAGCAGACACTGTTGTATTTTGGGGGCCAGTTATGTCTACTGAAACTTACATTCAATGCTGTGCTAGATCAGATCGTAAAGGTCAGGACAGTGACAAGGTAACAGTAATACATATTGAGGGCAGTGACATAGAGCGTAAGATGTTTAAGCGCTTGGCTTCACGAGTAAAGAATAATAATTTATTAGTTGAACTATATGAGGAGGAAATAAAAACGCTTGACAAAAAGTAAAATATTTGACAAACTTTTTCTTTAAAGGAGATTCTGATGACTACAGAAAATACAGTACCACTCGACAAACTTGCGGCTTGTCGTAGAAAAATTAAAGCTAAGATTCAAGAGATTGATAAGGATGCTGAGAATAAAAAGAAGTCTTTACAAGACAAACTAACTTTACTCGATCAAGGTATTAAAGATCAGATGTTATCGTTGGGAGTTAAGAGTGTGAAGACTGAGCAAGGCACTATCATTCTTAGTGAGAAGACAACGTATGCTACGAATGACTGGGCAGAGATGGACAAGTTTGTTGTAGAGAATGCAGTGCCTAGTTTGTTGCAGCGCCGCATCTCGCAAACAAACATTCAACAGTACCTACTTGAGAACCCTGACAATATTCCTGCTGGGTTGTATAGCAATACTAACTATCAAGTATCAGTACGGAAACCCACATGAGTTTTATTAAACTATCAATAGCCAATAGCGCATTTAAGTTGCGTGGGTCTAGTTCTGAGGGAGTAACAGAGCTAGATGTTGTGTTGATAAACGCTGCTAAGAACTACAGTAGAGTTTATTACACATCTACTTATGACCCAAACAATCCACGCAGTCCTGATTGTTGGTCTAGTAATAACGTAAAGCCGGATATGTTATCTCGTGAGATACAGTCTGATACATGTAGCACCTGTGAAAAGAATATAGCAGGATCAGGAGTGGGTGCTACAAGGGCGTGTAGGTTTTATCAATACGTCGCGTTGTTATTAGCCAATGATTTAGGTGGCACAGTTATTCAGTTAGCTGTGCCGGGGTCTTCGATATTTGGTAAGACAAATGGTGCAAGCTACTCGATGAAATCTTATGCTAAATATTTAGTGCAAGAAAACATTGATCCTGAAATGCTTGTTACCAAAATGTTTTTTGATTCAACTTCTATGGCAGCAAAGATATTATTTAAACCTGCTAGGTGGTTGACTGCTGAAGAACAAGCTCTTGTTTTAAACCGGGGTAAGTCGGATGCTGCAATGAGAGCAATCAAGATGTCCTTTGCACCTGCGAGTGTGAGTAATATTGATGCAGCTAATTTAAAACTTACTGACAAAAACTTTGCAGTATTGTCGCAAGCTATGGGCATGACCGCAGATATTAAATTTAATTAAAGGAGTATTTTATGAGTGATTTGACCGTGTTGGACAAGAATAACTTTGCTGCTATGGCAGAAGCTATGGGCATGAATGCTGATACAACTAAAAGTAGTGGCAGTACATTAGCACGTCTTGCTATTGATACTAAAGGGGTGTTTGGAGAAACGTCTGTCAAAGGTAAAAAGAAAAAGGTGGAGATTGTTTCTGCTGGTAGTTATGTTCTTAAGAAAACTGATGGCACAAAACTGTTTCAAGAAACTGTAGAGATTAGATTGTACAGTCAAAGATTTCAGTACGAGTTATATAAGCAGGACGGCGATAAGAAATCTTTTATTAGATCCGTGTTAGCAGGTAATTTTAATAGTGATCTTCCTGATTCCGCAGGTGGTATGAACTGTGGTAGACAGCGAGGGTATGTTGAAGATTACAATTCACTTACGCAAGAACAAAAAGATGTTAAACGTGTAAGAGTATTATTCGGAGAAGTAAAATTTACTGACGCTGTAGATGAAGAGGGTAATGAAGTCGGCCCTGTTACATCTCCATTTATATGGGATGTTAAGAACAACGAAGCGTTTAAGATTATGGGGCAGCCTATCACAGAGATGATGGAGCAGCAGATACTTCTTCCAGAGCGTTGGATTTCATTAGAAACAGAAGAGCGTTCATCTCCCTCTATCACATGGTATGTTCCAACTGCTTCACTACTTTCTGAAGTATTGCCGTTAGGTAAAGAAGAGCAGAAACTGTTTGCAGATTTTAATGCTTGGATAAAAAATAGTAACGAGCAAACTATGAGTAAGCACAAGTCAACAAGTGTTGCGCCTGCTACTCAGAGCGTAGAAGTTTTAGAAGATGTTGTTGAAGAGCCGGAAGTTCGTAAGGTAAAAAAGGTTGCGCCAGTTAAATCAAAACAATCAGACTTAGGTAGTGTTGTAGACGAGATTGATAATTGGGATACGGATGACTAATGGCCTACTCAGAAAAAACTAAACAGCTTATAGCTGATGCACCCCCTTCGCTAGGAACTAACCTAGCGCAGTGGGCTGTACAGCGGGGTGTGTCAGTACAGCAGGTAGCGACTGCAACTGGAGCAACTCGACAGACTGTATATAACTGGTTTACAGGCACAACATTAGTAACTCCTGCGTATCAAGAAAAAGTTTTAACAATACTAGACATATTAAAAAGTATTTCAAAGACTGATGATGCGTGGAAGAAAATTTGTGCTGCTTTAAAATTACATTTCTAAGAAAGAAGGAGACTCAATGGAACCAGAAGAGTTCTTATCGGCAGTCCTACCTTCATCGGGACTGTACTGCGTTTGTGAATTTACTACAAAGAGCCGGAATCATTTCTTCTCGAAGACTACGAAAGAGATGGTGCAAAATTCAGACAACTTAGTACAACAAAATATAGATTCTTACTTTGCCCTAGCGTCATTCAAAAGTAACCGACGTACTCAAGAGCAGGTCGTGGCACAGAAATCTTTATTTGTGGATCTTGATGTAGATAGTGGCAAGCCTGACAAAGCGTATGCTACAAAGAAGGAAGCAGAAAAAGCCTTCAAAAACTTTATGAAGACTACAGAGTTAGAAAAGTTTGGGCAACCAATAATTGTTTCTTCAGGGGGTGGGTATCACATATACTGGCCGTTTGAATCAGAAGTTTTTGATGTGGCTACTAGGTGGGTAGCGTTTACTGAAAACTTTAAACGCCTATGTAAGCAAGAAAATTTAAAGATTGACATGGCAGTTACGTCTGACTCAGCTCGTATACTACGTGTGCCGGGGACTAACAACTTTAAACTTGGGGTGGATAAACCTAGACCAGTAAAAATTCTTAAAGCTAGTAATGATCGGTTTAACTTTGAGGAGTTAGAGCAGTGGGTGTCTAGTAAGGTGGTTACTAAATGGCAGGCTCCACAACAAAAAGTTAACGGCACATCTTCTGAAAGAGTTAAAGAGTTGATTGAAACTACGGAAATAGTTTTTAAAACAATCATTGATAAGTCAATGAAAGATAGTGGCTGTGGACAATTAAGATACTTTATTGAGAACGCCCATGAACAAAACATGGAGCCGTTATGGAGAGCTATGTTGTCATTAGCTCAACCATGTGTTGATGCAGATGAGCAGACTATGTGGTTGACTAAGCTACATCCATATGAGCCAGAGAGAATGCACGAGAAGTTAGCGCAGATTAAAGGCCCATACTCCTGTGTAAAGATTGATAGTGCGAACCCCGGTGTCTGTGATAAGTGTAAACATGTATCAAAGATTACTAATCCTTTAATTCTAGGCAGACGTGCTAAGACATCTACGAAACAAATAGAAGTAGTTGTAGAAAAAAATCCTAATGCCCCTGTTAAACGCCCTGTACCTCCACGTCCTTTCTCATACGGTGCAAAGGGTGGAGTTTATATGGATAAAGAATTAGTAGACTCTGATGGCACTAAGACAACTCAACAGATAATGATCTTGTCATATGACTTATTCGTAGTAGATATTCTTCAACATGAATCAGAACACATAGTTCATATGGTTGCAGCTAGACCAGAGGGAAGTGTGGCAGTTACGCTACCGCAACGTGCGGTTGTTTCTAAAGATGAAACAGTAAAAGTGTTGGCACAACAAAACATCATTGCATCCTACGGACAGGGTAATGATAAAAACTTATTTGCTTATGTTCGTGCATGTGTAGAAGAAGCATCAGTGCAACGAGGTGCAGTAAAAGTGCCGTCTAGTTATGGGTGGCAGGATAATAACTCGTTTGTTTTTAATGAGCAGATATATACAGCTAGTCGGCCAGACCCTAGACATGTACCCATGCGAGGGCTACATAACTTAAACTCAGCTTGTTCTCCTGCAGGTAGCCTAGACAAGTGGGTATCTATAGTGAACATGATAAAAGCAAAAGAATTATATGGGGTGTTATGTATGTCACTCATAGGCTTTGGCTCTCCTCTTATGAGATTCACAGGCTTTGATGGGATCACATGGCACTTAGGATCAAGTGCTTCTGGAACTGGTAAGACTTTAGCTCTTGAACTAGCATCTTCAGTATGGGGGCATCCTACTAGGTATAGGGTGGGTAAGAATACATCAGACGTAGCTATGCAACAGCGTCTAGGTTTACTAAATAGTTTGCCACTTATATCAGATGAGATAACAAGTAAGAATAGAAAAGACTTTGAGTGGTTTCCTGCGTTTGTATTTGATATGGCAGAGGGTCAAGGTAAACAACGAATGGAGGCAGGGGCTAACAAAGAACGAGAGAACACAACCTTCTGGGAATCAATGGCGCTACTGTCTTCTAACACACACGTTACAGATTACTTATCAGGCGCTCGTAAGCACTCATCTCAAGGAGAAATACTGCGAGTCTTAGAGTGGAAACCTACAGAAAAAATATCATGGGCTGAGGGAGAAACAGATCAAATATCAGCACTTAAATCTAACTATGGTGTTGCAGGACATAAGTTTGCTGCATGGTTGGTTAATAATATAGATACGGCAAAGAGTATAGTAGCAAAAGTTAAGGACAAATTAAAAGTAGAGTTTGAGTTTTCAGATGATGAACGCTACTGGTTAGCAGGCTGTAGTGCATTAGTAGCAGGGGGCATACTAGCAGGCAGTAAACATGCAGGCATAATTGATTACCCGATACAAGGCATAGTTGAGATACTGAAAAGCATAATCACAGAATCTCGTAAAGCTGTTAAAGATAATGTACGAACTGCAGATGATGTATTGAATACTTATATCAGAGAATACTACGGTAAGTTTGTCATTGTTAGAAAGAGTGAGAATAATCTTGTATCTTCATTCGGTAGTGAGGGGGTAATAGATCAGACTATAACTCGTAGTGAGATCTTTGGTAGGGTAGAGCATGGCATGTCACCGGGGTATATAGATTTTTATTTAGAAGAGCAACTGCTAAAGAAGTATTGTTCTAGTATGAGCTTTGGATACTCTGACTTTAAGAATCAAATTGAAAAGAAGTATCGAGTGTCGTACAAGAAAAAAGATATGTTAGCAAAAACAAAGGGGCCAACCATGCGTGTGAACGCAATGCAGATATCCAGAAAGGAAGATGAAGATTCAATACCCGTGGAAGAAACTTAAAAAGGGGCAAGGATTTTTTGTCCCTTGTTTAGATACGCAAAAGGTTTATGAGGAAGGATTAAAAGCTGCGGTGTCTCAAAAAGTATTAAAAGCTAGGGCTAGTATAGGAATTAAAAATCAATTGCTAGGGGTTCTTTTTTACTTTGTTGATAATAATTAGCGTAATCTTTTAATAATTTTTTTAGATCTTTTAAGTCGCGTTCTTTTTGTTCTTTAGGTAACTCAGGGTCTTCTCTAACTCGTCTAATTTCTTTTTGTATCTCCCCTGCGCTTTTTCTAAACACAGCCCCTGCTTTTCCTAGTAAATAATCTACTTCGTTATCTTTATAAAACTTAAATGCTTCTTTATCTCTACCTTCGTCTATTAATTTTTTATAGGTCTTAACAATTTTGTCAGTTTCTATTGCAGTTTGATATGCTCCGTTAACTATACCGCCAGCACTATCTGGTTGAAATAATCCTCCAATAAAAGGAGCATTAGCAATAGAGCCATCCGGTTTTATAATATCTTTTTCAAGCACAGGGTTTAATAGTTTTAATAAACTTATTCCTAACCCCCCAGTAAATCCACGAAATAAAGTTTCAATTTGAATAGGAGAAACTCCCAACACCTCAGTTAATTGTCCTGCTTGTTTAAGAGCTTCTGGGGTAGATGAAGAATATCTTTCAGACGGAATTAAAGTTTTCATACGAGGGCTTTCAATCGGCGCCTGCGTAAAGAAAGAATAATTTGTAGCAAGTTCTACAAAAGGTTTTACCCCTGTTGGCAAGTCTGGTACTGGAACTAATCCTGCGCCCGGGTTAACTAAAGGCATACTTCGTAAGAACATGTCATATAATTCTTTTAAAGTTTTGGACGCATCTCTATCAGAGAACGCCATGTTGTACACACCTTCAGGAAGAGCTTTACCAATGAATCCAACTTCAAATGGAATAGGTACTCGTAACGCAGTACCCCCTATAGGAATAAACCAATTACTAAGACGTTGTGCAGGAGTAGCATCTTTGTAAAGATCTTCATCTTCCATCATCTGAGTGTATGAAAGAGTCATAGCAGCCATCATAATTAAACGTGAGTACAGTTTTCTTTTAACTTTTAGTCTTTGAGAAGCTGGCATGTCTCCTTTAAATGCTCTGTAGATAACGTCAATACCTTGAATGTTTGCATTAAAAAATGTAATTAAAGTATTAAGGTGCATCATAGTAGGAGATAGCCCACGTCGGCTAAAGTTCATAGCTTCTAACGCACCAAACGTAGCTTCTCTTTCTGATAGTCCTTGTTGTAAAAACGAGTTGTACATTGACACTCGTGTAGCACCATCACCTTTCATAGCTAAAGAATCTAACTTAGCAAGACTTGATGCCCAATTACTTTTGCCTGAAGTAATTTGCAAAAGAATTTTTTGCATGTCATCAGAGGCTCCAGATAAAACCTGACCTCCAATAACACCTCGTTTTTGTAAGCTGCCAAAAGCGCCATCTCTATTTGCACGAGTTAACTCTCTTAACGTATCAACAACAGGCGTAAAGTTTGCACCTGTAGTCATAACAGCCGCCATAGAATCACGATAGATTTGTCTGACTGCGTAGTCTGGAGAACGAGTAACAAACTTTCTTAGCCAGTTAGCAGGCATACCTAGTAATCGAATAGCCGTTGGAATAGATGCTTGGATACCATGTAAACCTTCTACTACTAACTCTGTGGGTATGTCTCCAAACAACATCTCTTTATTTTCAGTATTAACAACAGCCGAAAAATCTTCTCCATTTATTTTAAATCTAATAGTAGAGCGATCAGCTTTTCCAGTGCCTTTAGATATTGTAGCAACACCTAAATCTTTAAATACAAAAGCAGTGTTTCGAGTAGCTAAATTTTTTAAAGCCATGTCAGTTAAAAGATTTGTATTTCGTAAAGCAGAATCAAATACAGTAAATACTTTTTGCTGACCTCCTATTAATTCTTTAAGGTATGGTTGACTTGTAAGATCTCCTACTCTAAATGGTTTTTCTCCTTGTATATTTAACATAACGCTATCGCCATCTGAACGATAGAAAGGCACATAATCATTTGTAAGTTTTAATTTCTCACCTATGTTCTTACCCATAGCGCCAGTAGAAATTAAAAAGTCAATCAACCCTTTGTTGTATTCGTTGTAAATCTTTCTTGCATTTTGAAATGACTTATTAGAATCTCCAAACTGTTCAGCGGCTGCTAACTCAGCGTCTGTAATCCTGCCTTCTAAATCTAATACTTTTTTACCTACACGTTTTGCACGTTTTGCTAGTAGGTATAGAGTAAACTGAGCTTCTGTTGCTTTATCATTTCCAATATTTGCACCACGCAATGCTTCAGCTACCTGTTTTAAACTAGCACCGGGAGTAGATTCAATAATGCGTTCTTCCTTATTGTCAGGACGTTTTACTTTTTTAAGAGACAGTGGCCCTGATGTAGCTACTTCTGCTATAAAACTATTTCGTTGATCTGACATTCTATTAAAGTACATTACGTCCATTGCTTTAACAGAATCTATAATATTTTTTTCTGCACCTTTTTTAATAAGGGCTTCAGTAGCACCAAACCTATCAAAATATTTTACTCGACCTGCTAGTCCTAAATTTTCTGCTTTTATTCTCTGTGCAGCAGGAGTACCCAAATCAATAATTCTTTCTGCTGCACCTTGTAACTCTGTAGGCACATCATTGTTATATTTAGCAGGAGTAATTCTAAAAGAAACATCACCTCGTGCATCTACTTTTGCCATAGGTTTGCCAGCATTAAAGTTTGCTTCGGCTTGTTTAAGTAAATAAAATATATCCGACGTTGACATCTTGTTAGCGTCTAACAATCCAATCTTTTTAAACGCCGCCCTAATAGCGCCTACTAACTCTTGCAACCAACGCTTTGCAGTTTGTAAAAATGACGCATCAACTTTTTTCTCTGCAGTAAATGCTATTATTTCTTTTAGCATTAACATTTTAGCGTTGTCAGTAGAGCCATTCTTACCCATTAGTGCGTAGGCTTCATGCTCTAACCCTTGCAAGTTTAATTTATCTGCTAGGGTATAAACATTTCCGTATTGATTCTCTACTTGTTTTAAAAGTTTCTTCATTCCGTTCTGGCCTAGAACAGACTCAACGCTGTAGTGTCCAATTAACTCATGCGCTAAAGTTTTTTCTAAATCAATCATACTAGAATGATTATCAACTACGATAAATACAGAGCCATCAGGTAGAACGCCACCTTTAATTTGATTTTTATACGACTCTAATCCTTTTGCTTGTATATCTTTTTTTACATTATCAGGCAAAGCATCGAATGTTTTATAGTAATTAAAATTTATATCCGCAGCAGTTGCTTTTTCTTTAGTAGTTTTTAAACGCTCAACAGCAGCATTAACATCGAGTTCTCCTGATGCAGCAGACTCACTAATTCTGTAATCAAAACCATCTCTATTAAAAGTTTTACCTTCTATAAAAGATCCAACAGTTCCTAATAAATCAAATGCTTGTTTGTCTGTAAAAGTTTTTTGTTGATTAATAGAAAAATCTGGATTACGAAATTCGTCTGGCTTAACGGTTCGTTTTCGTAGGTTTTTTACATTAGGCAGTTCTGGTTTATCAAGAAGAATACCTCCTAAATTTGATAATTCATCTCGTTTTGCTTTTTGTAAATTGTTATTAAGAAATTTTATTCTATCTAAAGTGTTTAAATAAGTTTGTAAATCAAACGCTAAATCAATATTTTTTTTAGCGTAATTTTCAGATACGATTTTAAAATTTTTACCAACCGTTTTGTCTTTTGTAAACTTAGTAAGACGTATAACCTCTTTTATTGTTTCTTCTATTTCAGGTCGTGTAATAGCCCCAAGGTTTAATTTGCTTCTTAAATTATTAGCTTGAGCATATCTATTTTTAAGTATCTTTTTTAAAGAATTAAATTTTGGTTGAACATCTTTAGCTTCGCTTAGTATAGCTAAGTCTGTAAGATCGTTTTCTAACGATTCAATTTCTTCATTTAAGTCTAAACGCTTTTGTTTGTTTTTTTCTCCTTTGGTTTGTTTAAGTTCTGTTTTTTTACTTATTAATTTTTCTTCTACAGCTTGAATTTTTTTATCAACATTTGCAGGATTAACAAAAAGTTTACTAATAGCAGTAGTGCTTAATGTTGTAGGAGTAACAGTTGATTGTTCAGGATTGCCAAACAAGTCAATTCCCTTTCCTACATCTTCACTTACAAATGCTAATGCTTTTTGTGTTTTTTTAATATCTGCTAACTCTTTTTTATACTGAGTCTTTAATTTATTTGTAAGTTTTTTGCCTGCAGTATCTACATTTGATTCTAATATTTTTTCTATTGCGTTAATTCTAGTATCTGCTTCTTGTTTTTCTTTTCTCAATTCAGGAGTTGCTTCAAGTAAATCTGGCATTCCTGAAAGATTATCAACAGCTTTTATTTCTGCAATTGTAAATCTAGCAACAGGAGATTTTGTAAGTTCTTGAAAATTATTTTTTAGTATACCTCTTTCAGTTTTTTTATTATCTAACTTATCTTCTAAATTAGCTTTTAATTTTTTTGTAATTTTTGGAGCTTCTAATTCTTTTTCTATATTTGTAATTTCTTCTTCTACTTTTGCAAGTTCAGGCTTAAGAGCTTTAATTTTTTCTGCTTTATCTTTGTCAGCTTGTTTTCTAAAGTCTGATTTTCCCTTTTTATCTCTTTGTAATGCAGCTCTATATGCTAAATCATCACTAAGTTGTACCACTTCTTGTTTTATTTTAGAGCTTCCACTAGGATCAAGTTCATCTGCAATATCAGTTCGTGCTTGTCTAGTTACAGGAGTAATTTTCCTGCCGGGTAAAGACTTACGAAGTTCTTCAGGTGCTGCTTTTACTTTTGCAGCTTCTGCTTTTTCTGCTGCAACTTTTTTAGCTTCTTTTCTTTCTGCTAAAAGTTTTTTTGTTTCAGCATTTTTTTTATTTTCTCTATCTTTTAATTGTTCTACAGCTAATTTTTTAGCTTCACGAACAGCGTCTTCTTTTTCTTCTTTTGTAACATCAGATAAGTTATTTATTTGATTTTCTATTGCAACTTCTCTTTTAATAATATTAAATTTTTTCTTATCTAATTTAGTAAGTTCTGCTTCAACAAAAGTTTTAATTTGTTTTGTATATTTTTCAATGTCTTTATTTAATTTGTTAATTCTTGCTTGAGGAATATCAGGTTTATTAACTTGTTCTTCTGCTGCTTTAAGTTTAGCTTGCACTCGTCCAATAGGAGAAGTTGGTATAAAAGGTTGGGTTTTTTTGTTTAATGCTTCTACTAAAAATGTTTGGTCAAAGCCTTTATCAAGTTCAACAAATTCAGTTAATGGTTTTATTTCTAAAATTTGTCTAGCAACATCTGTTCTATCATCTACTACTTTTTTTAATTCTTTTTGAAGTCTACCAAGTTTTACATTACGTGCTTCGGGTTGTTTAAAAGAAGCAAATTCTAATTGTCCTTCAGGCACATCACTAGAAGGACGTCTTTTTGTAACAGGTTTTACATCTTCTTTTTTTTGTAATTCTTGTAGAGCTTTTGGCGTTTGTCCTATAAGTCCAAATACTTGTCTAACATTTCTACTTGTTGCAGCTTCTTCTTTTAATTGATTTATTGATTCTGTTAAAACTTCTAAGGCTTGTTTAGGATTGCCAAACGGTCGTTGCTCAAGAGGTCTTACATCTTTATAAACAGTTTTTGCTTCTGCTATTAATTTAGTTCCCCGTGTTTGTGCAGGTTGTAATGTAACAAGAACTTTTTCTTTAGATGCTAGTTGTCTATTATAAATTTCATCTAAAATTTCATTAACTTTATTTCTAACTTCTGTAGTTTCGTTATTTGTTAATAGTTTAATGTTATCTCTTTTCCTACGCAAAGCAACTTCATCTACTAAACTATTTAAAAAGTTTTCACGGTTTGTATTAATTTTTTTAATTAACCCTTCACGAGTAAAACTAGCTCCCACTCTTCTATTTTCATTAGGGCTATCAAGATATGTCGTAGTTCTTAAATCATTAAGTAATTCATTAAACTGAGTGAAAGAAAGATCGCCAGCACTTCGTTCTCTTTCTATGCCTTGAGGTGTCACTGCCTTTGCGCCAACAATATCAACAGGAAAGTCGCCTCTAAGTTTTTTACCTAGTTCTGCATCTCGTGACACACTAGTTAAAGTTTTCTCTAATCCTGCATCAAGAGCTGGTTGATCTCTTTTAAGATTAGTAAGTTCTTCTTGGTATGATTTTTTTAATTCTTCTGTAAGTTTTTTGCCTGAAGGGGCAATATTTGATTCAAGTATTTTTTCAACTTCTGTAATTCTTGCGGCATCTGAACGTACGGGTGCAGAAGTTTGAACTGTTGCTAACAACTCATTAAGTATTCTAAGTTGTACATTTTCTTTAATTGCTGTATTACCTTTTTCTTTAAAAAGTTTACCTGTTTTAAAGTTAATTAAAGATTCTGCTCCGGGGAGTTCTCTTCGTTGTTGATTAAATTTTAATGTTTTAATTCTTTGGCGAATAGCTTCTTTAACATTTTTATCATAAGCATCTATAAAGACAGATTGTCTAGGTGTTGTCTTTGCAGTTACTGGTTGTGTTTTCCCTCGTATTTTTTCAAGATCTTTAAGCCCAAGAGCTTTAGCTACTTCGTTAGAAAGTTGCCCTTTTTTAAGATCTCTATTAAAATTTTCAAATGCAGTTGTAGTAGAAGTTTCTGCAGTATCTGCAATAGCTTCCATAGCTTTACGTCTATTGCCTCTTAATACACTTATCTCATCTGAAAGTTTAAATATTGCTTCTTTATCTCTTCCTGTTTCTTGAAATAACTTACGTTGGTTTTCTCTTTTCTCAATTTCACGATTCATCGTGTTAATAGTTTTATTCGCAGATGCTAATCTTTTTGTATAATCAAACGGTAATCGTTTTGGCTCTGCTTTAGGAAAAAGTATATCGTAATCAAACTCGCCACTAGTTTGCTCATCAAAGTAATTTTTTAAAACAGATTCAGTTTCTGCATCTTTTATTTTTTTATCTTTTATTTTTTGTGCGGTGCTAAAATCTTTTAAAAACTTTGTAGATAATTTATTACGAAGATCACGAGTATCTTTAATTTGTTTTTCAGCTTCTACAGCTCTAAGTTTTTGAGTGCTATCTTTAAGCTCTTCTAATTTTTTTAATTGTTTATTGTAATCAGGACGCCCAAGATCGTCATATGTATCTCGTAGACTTGAATCAATAGCTTCAGTATTTATTCCTGCACTTTCTAAATCTTCTACAAAGAAAGCAACTTCTTTTCTTAAACCTTCTCTAGTAGCATCCTCTTCTACAACAGGCGCTGCAGGTTCTTCAGCCATACGCTCTGCTACAGTAGGTTCTTTAACTGTAGGTTCTTCAACCGTAGGTTCTTTAACTGTAGGTTCTTTAACCGTAGGTTCTTCAACAGGTTTTGTTTGTTGCTCAAGAACTTCTTCAAAGCTAGGCAAACCTCCCATAGCTCTAAGTGTTTCTGTATCACTATTAATTTGTTGTTCTAAAATATCAATTCGATTAGTTGCTTCAGATCGTATATCTTTATCTAAAGTTTTATCTTTTAATAACTGTTTTAATTTTTTAAGTTGTTCTTTGTTAGCATTTAGACTTTGTTTATATCTAGCTATTTCTGACGTTTCAGTGTCAGGTTGTGCTTCATCTGACCTTTGAACTAAGGCTTCGTCAACAACAGGAGTTTGTGAAGGAGTATCAACAGCAGGATCTCGTCCAGCTTCAAAGTAACGTCCTGCTCCACCAAGCGGTGTACCCACCAGTGCAGCTCCATACGCAGCACGTCCATACTCTTGAACAGCATCAGGAGTTGACAGCGGCAACCCTGCTTGATAACGCTCAATCATTTGTTGTGCAACTTCTGTTCCTGATTCAACAGCTAAACCTCTTGCTCCACCTTTTGCTAATGAAGATATAATTCCTTCATCAATAGCTTTACTTCCTCCCTCGGCCAATAACCGTTCAACCTTTGGCCCCAACAAACTTCCAATAACTCCCCTTCCCAAAACAGTAAACGTAGCTGCTAACTCTAAACCTGCAGCCGGTGCTGCTGCCAAGAGAGCTTTGCCTCTATCAACATCTACATCTCTTCCTGCTGCTACATCTTCTTCTGCTTGACGCTCAAGGAAAGACGAATAAAGTTGTGGAAGTGCAAAAGACAATCCTCCAGCTATAGCTCCGGGCGCTCCAAATGTTCTACCTCCTACAAAACTGGCTCCCACTGTACCTGCAATATTAGGAAACTGTTCTGCAATAGCTGTTGGCACTTGACTAACAACTTCTTTAGCTGCAGGTAAAAAACCCTCTTGTTTATATGCGTCAATAACAGCTTCTAAATTAGAACCGGGAGCAAATTGTTTGGCAATTTCTTCTTGTCTTTTTAATCCTGCTAAAGCTGCTGCATCTTTGTCATCTGTTGCAGATTCAAACGCTGTTTGAAATCCTGATTTAAGAACTTCTAATCCACGTCTAGCAGCAGGGCCAACACCTTCTCGTGAATCTTCTTCAGATTGAAATGCTGCTTTAAATGCTGGGCTTGTACGAATAGCTTCTTTTATTTCCTCATCCGTCATGGTGTCAGGAAATCTAACTCGCCCAACATTTGGTATTTGAACTACAGGCATATTAGTTCCTTAACAGATTGTCAGTTTTTGGGTCATAACTAAAGTTTGCTCCTGATGAACCGCCACTACCGCTCATACCTAACGTACGTTGAATAAACTGCATAGCAATTTCTTCGTCTACCTGTTCAGGCTTTACCCCCATAATCCTAGCTACATGCATTTTTTGATCCGGTTTTATTAGAATATCTTTCACTTGTCTTTGTATATTTAGCCTGTTACTCGCACTTAAACCGCTAAGACCACTACCAAGACCAAGACCAAGACCACCAAAAGTTGATCTTTCTTTTGCCGCCTTTACACTAAACTTGCCTGTTATGATTGTTTTCTGTAATGCTAATTTAGCTAATTTTCTTTCTTGTTGAGCTTTGTCAAAACGATCTTGTGCTTTTTCTTTCATGTTTATTGCAGCTATGCCCGTTTGTCTATTGGATGTTTGGAAGGCTTTCTCAAGACTCAGTGCTTCTTTGTTATAATCTCTGTCCATCTTTTGATAATACTTAATATCTTCAGCAAGTCCTTTAACTGCAGGGGCTGCGCCCTTACCAATATTAACGAAAGCATTAGGCGATTCTCCAGCCATTATACCTAACCCCATTTCAAACAAACGTAAAGCACGTCCTTCTTTTCCTTCGGCTTTAGTTTGCGCCTGCATTTCTTCTAATTTTGTTTTTGCCTCTGCGAAATAATTTTTATCATACCCAGCCTTTTCCATAGCAAGATTAACAGTATCTACATAATCACCTACCTCTTTTGGTTTCAGATCTTCAAAATCATTCTTAAACCCTAGTTCAGCTAGTTGATTGTTTAAACTGTCTAATGAAGGCATAGATAAATCAGATTGTGGAGGGGCATCTGCAACAAGCCCACGGCCATTTGCAAGAGGGCCACCTACAGGAGATTGATTTACAGAAAGAATTTCTTCTTTTATAGAAGAAGGATATACAGGAGTTGCTTGTGGTTTTATTTCAGATATAGCTGATTGTAGAGCTTCTAATCCTCCAAAATTCCCAGTCTCATCACGTAATAAAGAATTTATTTGATCTGGTTTCATACCGTACGATCTAGCTTCTTGTATTGCGTTATACACAGGTTGTGGAAGTTTAGAAAGAGTTTCAAAATTTCTTAAGTTGCCAGCAGGTGTAACTTTTGGAGCAAGTCCTTTATCCATTATATTTCCAACTTGCGAAAAAACTTCTTTAGCCGCTGGCATAAACCCTTGCTCTTCGTATATATCTGGAACAGCCCCAAAACTAAAAGTAGGAGTTGTTATTTCAGGAATAGTAACTGGAGTTGTTGCAGAAATTCCCCCTTGAGGGTTTAATACATTTTGTTGACGATATAAGTCTGGAAAATTTTGCATAGCTTGCATACGTTTTACAATTTCATCTTCTCCTGCTCCTGCATCCCCTGCAGCAAGTAATGCGGCTGCTCCTTTAGGAACTTTTCCGTAGGTACTAAGAGGGTTTACAAGCCCAAGACTTTTTCCAATAACACCTTTTGGAAGAAACCTTTTTCCAGACTCAAAATATGCTTTGTTAGCTGCTTTGTTAGCTGCTTTTGCTTTGAGTTTGTCTGCTTTGATTTTTGCTTGTTGCTCCGCTTTATTTAACACAAGTCTATCTACTCTTCGATCACGAACTACTTGACGATCTACTTCTCCTCCCTGTCCTACACTTTTTGGCTGAAATTTAGTTGGGTCACCTTTTACAGTTGGCCCCGGCATTTTTAGATTTCTATCAAAAGGACTTGCTCCTATACCGCCTATGCGTTGATTCGTAGCAGCTTGCACAATTTTTTGAAAGGCTTGAGTTTGTGGAAGAGGGCGCCCAGCTTTTTTAAATTTTTCTAAAACTTCAATGTAATTAAATTTAGTATCTCCTCGTGCTGCGGCTGCACGAGCTTGTTCAAGTATTCTTTTTAAATTGTCTTCTGGTAAATTTACATATCCTGTATTTTGAAACGCAACTATACCTCCTCTGTTACCTGCAGGAGGTTTGCCCCCAATAGTAGCCATTTGATTTTGTGCTGCTAAGTTTCTAACAGCAGGCTGTGACATATCTAAACCTAACCCATCTTGAGGAGCAGGCGCAGTTAAAGACTGCATTACACTAGGAGGCTTAGGGCCAGCGCCTTTCATTTTCTCTGCCGTGCTTTTTCTAGCTTGCAACTCTCCTGCTAACAGTAAATACTTTTTACTTCCTACATCTTGTGGACGCTTAAGAGTTATTTCTCGTAACATATTTTTTAAAAACGGTATTCCTTTTGGCCCTTTTGGTACAGCTTTTTTAATTAACGAGTCGAGCTTTGCGATGTTAGGATCAGATATTGTGAGTGCCATAATTACATTCCTGACATTAGTTTTTGAAGAGCTAAACCTGATAGCCCCAATCCACCAATTTGCGAAATAGCAGACGGCGGCTGTTGATAAATAGCTCGTCCCCCGGATTGTGCAAGATTAGATGATCCACGAAGAAGATCAGACATAAATCCTAGACGTGTATAAGGATCAGCTTGTTGTGTTTGGAAATCTCCATACGCCATATCTAACCTAGCTTGTCGCTCTGCTTGAGCTTGTGCGGCCATTTGATTTTGAAACTGTATGTTTGCTAATTGTGTTTGACCTTGACGACCAGCTAAATCTCCTAATACTGCGGCTGATTGTGTAGCTGCTTGTGTTCCTTTTAATCCTATCTCAGACCCAAACTGTTCATTAGCTTGATTAGCTAAAGCTGCTTGAAGAGCTTGATTTGCTCCTAACCCTTGCGTTTGTAAGGATGCTGCAAGATTTTGTACTCTAGCTTGTTGCTCATTATCTAAATTTGCAAGTGATGTTTTTAAACCTATGTCAGCACCGAGAGCCTGTACTCCTAATTTAGCAGCACGATCTCTTTCAAACTGTGCTTGTGCTGATTCATAAGCAGATTGTAGTCCTTGTGCTTGAATGTCTCCAAGCTGACCACCTAATGCAGCTTCTCGTTCTCCTTGAAGTAAAGCCTGCCTTGCTCCTCCATAAGTTCCTTGTCTGGCAGCGGCTAGGTTTGTAGAAAGTTGAGTTCGTTTAGCATCATCTATTGCAGCTAACTTTTGACGTTCTACAACTTCTTGCATAAACGGAGAACCGTACTTAACTACTTCTTCACTACTAAATTCCGGCGCTGCAAGAGTAGGATTGTAAACAGTCTGTGCGCCTTGCATACCGTATTGTGTAAGTTGTGGCCCACTAACCGCAGTTGAAGTTGGATCATATTGCGAACTTGTCAACGCCTGTAGTCCAGCAGTTTGAGCAAGACTTGCTCCCGCATCAAAGCCTCCGGGCATTTGTAAATTTTGTGCATTTAAACGAGCTTCTTGTTGTGCAACATTAGGCCCAGCAATTCGTTCTCCTCCATATACTTGATACGGAGATTTTTCTACATCAGAAAGTGCTGCTGCTTTTCCTAGTATATCGGCCATGTACGGTTCAGCGTACTCCGGTATAGTAGTTTGACTCATACTAGTAGGCTGCCCTCCACTAGGCCCACCCTCTAAAGTCATAGGCCGATTGCCCGGCCCTGCTCGTTTTACAAATGCCCTTTCAGGTAACATTTCATCCCATGCGTTTCTCATATTTTTACCTCAACAATTTTATAACGCTCTATAAAATCAAACCGCCTCCAAAATCTTGCAATAGATTCTCGTGCTGCACCTTGAATTTTAGTAGCCCCAAAACTTTTTAACAATGTTTTTAATTTTGCAAAAGACTCTCGACTAACTATACCTTTACCGCCTATCGTAGTTATATACGCCACCCTATCATTAGGTAGATTATAAATTTGTACTGCTGCTGCACCTTTTATTAATTTGTTTTCACTAACAGCAACTACTAACATCCATTCCCCTTTTGTAATATACACCTTAGCTTGCTCAACAGTATAATCACCTTCACAAAACGATAGTCCATCTTTTAAAAACTTTTCTACATCAGGCCACACAGTATGAATTAAAGAAAGTGGAACAACCTCAACAGAATCCATTAAGCTGGCATAACCTTATTCACATTAACGGCAGGTGCTTGTTTTTCTTTACCTGTTCTTTCTTTACGAATATTATCCATCATAGCGTACAATCGCTTTGCTCCTGCATTACTAGAGCCATTCCCTAAATGCGAAACAACATCTGCAGGTATAACAAACTCTCCGTCTGACAGAGCAGCCTCTTGTACGTTATTTATATTTGCAGGAATAGTATCACTCATACCATCTCCCATTCCTTTTAAATACTCACCTCTATTATTTAAATTAGCTAATCCACCCATTGCAAAAAACCGTGGTCTAAAATAACGAAGCTCATCAGTGTCTTCACCTCTTGCACCTGTTCTATAGGATACGTCCTGAGTGCCGGGATCATAATCGTAATTTTTTATTTTTCCTGTTTTTTTCTTATATTCATACGGATCTTGTGCTAGTAAAGGGGAAGCCCCTGCAAAACTATACTTAAACACATCTCCTACTGTTCCCTTACCGCCGGGAGCAAGTCCTTTAACAAAAGCCTCACGCCCTGCTTCACTTCCTAAATTAGTAAAACCTTTTCCAGCTAAGCTAAAATTCTCACCCATAGTTAAAGTTTTAGGGTCAATAGGCGCTTGCATTATCCCTTGACCTGCCGAGTTTATACCTGCTAAATTTCTTGGAGTTTGCGATCCAATTGCCGGATTCATGTTCCCCGGGGTGGGGATTGGAGTCGTTTGTGCTACTTGCGCTATCCCCGGTTGCATTATCCCTTGACCCCCCGGACCTATACTTGCTATATTTGTTGGAGTTGCTGCCGAAATTGTATCCATACCGACACTTCCCACAACGTCTGCACCGGTTGCAGCGGTGGTTGTAGCATCTGCACCACTTGCAACTACATTTGTAGGAGCTGTGGCAGCACCTGCTGCAGTTAATCCTTGCCCAAGCCCTCCTCCACCGTACGCTCCAAGACCCGCCATTAAACCTTTTTCTACATCCCCAGTGACTAGTGCAGTTCCTCCTCCAACTAGACCAGCAGCTACAAGCGGAGTTAATGTACCCCCAGAACCTGCAACCAAAGCAGCACCAGCTAACGTAGGAAGAATGTCTTCAAGAAACCCAGCTTCAGGAAGTCCTGTTGAAGGGTTAATACTTAAACTTCTATTATATTTTTGAGCTAAAGTTTGCAATCCCCCTACTTCAGAAGGAGTCATATGAACAAGCATTGAGTCATTGCCACGTCCTTGAGATTGTATTGCTTTAGCTAACGGTTGCATGTTATTCATATCTTATCCAATAGTAACTGTTACACTGCCTAAAGATACTGTTGCACTAAGACCCTCTACGCCTGTATCTTGTGGTAGTAATATTTTAACGCTTCTTCCATCTCTATACAAACTAAAAGGTGGTAATCCTACAGGTGCTTCTGTTAAATTTGTTAATGTCAACCCTTCTAAGTGCAAAGCATTTTGTGAATCCAAATGCGTAAAGTATATATTTAATACTCTAACTAATTGATCTAAATAACTTTTGTCATATTCTTGTGGCGCTAAAGGAAGTGGAGGCGCACGAAATGACCTCATTGTCATTATCTTCTCCCATCAGGACGACCATCTAATCTAGGAGAACCTAACTTCCATGTCGTACCAAGAGTGTCAGAAGATATTTTAAACCCCATCTGTCTTGCTCTAGCTCTTAAAAATACTTGTTCAGTGTAAACATTTATATCAGTCTCAATTACATTTTTATCTTGCTCTACACTATACGTGCTACCCGGAAAGTTTCTAGGTTTAACTGTCATCTTAACTGTAGGCTCACTAGCATTAGAACCTGTAAAACTTACATCAGGGATAATTCTATTAACTAAGGTAAACTTATCTCCATCCCCAATATCAAAGTCAGATGAAGTTATAAATGCTGACATCGCTGAACCATCTGCATCATTACCCACTTCATGGTTGTAAACAAAATTATCGCCGACCGCTTGTGGAAACTGTCTTAAATTAGAGTCTAACCAAGCTGACCTATTCAAACTACCATAAAACCATACACCTTCTTTGTAGTTATATACTATATAAGAATCATTTGTTAAGCTGTTTTTTGACGGGTAAAACCACCACACTTCACTTTGAGCTTCTACAGTGCCTGCATATACATATGCTAGAGCATCAAAGTTAATATTATTAAATACAAAGTCTCTAAGTGTGCAAGGAAGAGTATCAACTTTTCCGTTATACATATAAAATTTATCTGCCCCCATCCAAAATAATATGTTACTTGCCCCAGCAACACATCGTGGACTTGCAATAGATATATTAGCTTCTAGTTCCTGAAGGCCAAAAACATCTGTTGTTCCAAGAAACTGTAAAGAATGCACTGACATATCTGTAAATATTAAGATTTCTTGTCTTGTTCTAAATGCCGTTACTATTCTTGACCCACTACTGACTTTAATAAACCCTGCACTGTTAAGAGTAGACGGGGTAAAGTTTTCAGGTTCATCTTGATTTGAAAATCTTATTAACAAAGGATCGAAAGTGCCTCCGCCAAAAGGCGTTGCTCCAAACGCAAGTAAATGTCTGTCTACTTGAGAAACCATGATCTGACCCACTTCAGCAGGAACATCTGAAGCGTTTGAACGGCTTGATAATAGAACTGCTCTAGTTGATATTACATTTGTAGGGTCTACGACTGATCCTCTTGCCCAATAATAAATAGCCCCCTTGCCGTCTGTATTGACGTTCATTATTAAATCATTATCAAAATTGTCAAAAAACCAAACAGTTAAAGGAAGTATAACAGGTTGTAAAGAACCAGAACCCCAAGTTAGCCTTCCCCAAGTGCTAGTTCCCCAACCATAACCATATTCAACAGTTCCATTACCTGCTGTTATTTCAAAAGTTTGCACAGTTGAAGTGCCACCATTTCCACTGTCACTGCTATTAGCAGTAACTGTATTGTTATCTGTATCTCTTGCGGATATAGAATAAGAATTACTGTCTATTTTAGTTATCTCATAATTTTGATTTAATGCCGCAGCGGTTATATTCCCACCTAAACTAACAGCGCCAGAAAAAGTTACAAAGTCTCCAGTTACTGCTCCATGACTTGATGAGGTTACAACAATAGTAGAAGAGCCATCAGTAGCTGCAAATATATTGTTTGCTTCTGAGGTAGCTCTTATAGGAGTTATGTCATTTAAATTTTCTCCAACATCAATATATACTTTACTGTTTGTACCTATAGCTAAAAAGTTATCAGTAAAAGAAGTAACCCAACCGAATAAAGCACGACAAGTTCCATCTAGTGTATAAGTGCCATTTTGTTCCCAACCTTTTATCTTTTCTGGGTAACCATTTAAGAACCTAACCTTATCGCATTCAAACCAACCGCCCTCATTAGAGTAATTAGTGACATCTTGATTTATGCCTGCTTTAAATTGAAGTTTTTGTAGTGCCATATTAATAAGACCAAATGGTTGGACGCGGTCTTGCAGGAGAACTTTCAATAGTGTCTAGGTGCAAAAACCTCGCCCCGCCTTTCTGACTCACTCCTATTCCTGTAAAACCTACTAAAAAAGCTAGGGACAAAAGTTTAAACGCATCTGCTCGTTCAATAAGAATATCACAAGCCTGCCCTGTGGAATGTGCGCCTGCGGATTTTTTCATAGCTTCAACAGGGTGTGTTGGGTCACGATACCCACTGGAAATAGTTAATGGTTTGCCAAAGTTATCCCTAAGTTGATTTAGTTTAAAAATAAATTCTTCATCCATTTCTGACTTGCCCGTGTGAGAACAAACAAACTCAGTAGCTTTAAAATATTTAGATTTACCCCAATCAACACTCATTAGTTTTTCTTTGTTTTAGATTTAGCTAAATTTTTTCTAAGAAGATTTGCTTGACCTTTGTGTAAAGCAGATGCCTTGTCCAGCTCTCTAATTAGTTTACGTTTTTGTGCTGTTGTTAAGTCACTCATAGTTTAGGTTCCTTTTTACTAAACATATCTTGAAGTTCTTTGCTCTTCTCCTTAGAGCCAGTACTGGAGCCAAAGTAGTAGTTAATACACGACATTAATGCTCCTGAGAGTAAGCCCAAGATGTATAAACTTATCTCATAATTTTTACCAGACTCAATATCCATAAACAAGATTGCTGACATCATGCCAAATGTGAGAAAAACAATTAAAATTGCAAGGCAAGGTACGATAATTTTATTTATAAATGGGGCTACGTTACTCGTAACGACAGCGACTTCTCTTTCTCTAGCACTAGCAGTGTTAGTGTGTTCAGCCTCTATCTTACGCAATTCACCACTCTGTTCCAGCTTTTGTAGTTCTAATATGGCTTTGGCTTTAGCCGTAGGGTCAGGAATAATTCTGTCTAAAACCTTTTCAGCTACAGGCAATAATCCTGTTAGTAAATTTAACATTAGCTACTCGCTTCCTTAATCATATCAATTAAATACCACACCATACTCACTAAAATTGTTCCTACTATAGTTATAGCACTCCCCATCATAGTATTATAAAAGAAGGCTTTACGTCTACGAATCTGTTCGTAAACTTCTTTTTCTCTTTTTTTCTTTATTGCCCTACGTTGATGAATAAACTCCTTATAACCTTTAATACCTAGATGATTCAATGCCCCAACATAAAACATACTTTTTATTTCTTTTTCCTGTTCTTCGATTTTTCTTTTGGCTACTAATGTATCAAATGCTTCTGCTGTTGCTGATTTATTGTAGGCAATCTTTTTAAAAATAGAAGGTTTGGCTTCCTCCTG
>Ga0209337_1000198_pt1 | contig 47928 bp, 78 predicted proteins | sample LinPmetageLP53_FD_184044 | JGI IMG/M metagenome (GOLD analysis project Ga0209337, IMG submission 184044) | Marine viral communities from the Pacific Ocean - LP-53 (SPAdes) (version 2) | ecosystem: Environmental > Aquatic > Marine > Oceanic | place: Pacific Ocean | collected 2010-02-08
CTCGGAGATTCCAAATAATGTCTTACTGGAGCCAGATGTACGCCCGCCCTCAACGAGCAGAGCGCCTTGAAGTTCAGAACGGCGAGGCTCGCTTTGAATCCTTGATGGCTAAGAAACTATCTGAAAAGGACCGAAGCTTCGCCGAGTCTCTCAAGCGTCAGTTTGAGGATGGTGGAAAGTTGAGTCCCAAGCAAATTGAGTGCGTTGAGAAAATGGAGCAACGCTACTCCCCCGAGTCACAACTCAAGCGTGAGCGTTGGGCTCAGTCCTATAAGGCAGAACACCGCCCCGCTGCTCTTATCTGCGCTAACTACTATGTCACAACGATGTACTTCCGTGACCTCTCCGTCAAGATTGCGACCGACGAAGACTTTGTTCCTACCGAAAAGCAGTTCAATGCTATGACCAAAAACAAGTATGCCCAGAAGGCTATCATCGCTGCGACCGCACCGCCCGCCTTCCCTGTCGGCTCTTTGTGTAAGGTTCGTGCGAACTTCAACTTGGTCAGCAATCCCAAGCTTCACGACCAGATGGGTCTAGTGGTTGCTAACCACGCCAAAGGTCTCTACGCTTCTTCAACCATCCTTGTAAATGGCACAAATGTCAAGCTTGAAGACCGCTGCTTGAAGGCAGCACAGAAGAAAAAGAAATAACTTAAACAGCATCTATTAATGATGTATAATCCTACTAAGGAGGATTCAGTATATGCAAAGAGCAACAGTAAATTTTGAGATGGATATGGGTAGGATTCCAGGTATCTTAAATCTGCTAGCATCCGAAGAGGGCAACCAGCTATTGAATGTCGCTGCCAGGTTGTCATGTTTGACCCCGACAAACCAAGTTCGTGATCTAGCAACCGAAATCAATAACCTAGAAATGATTACTACGCAGCTAAAGCAGTACCTGAAAATGATGGACGAGCTTAATGCAATCCTTAATGGGACAGTGGTGCCACAGCCTGTGCCAGCACCAGCAGAACCAGTTTCAACTTCAGTTGATGATGAAGTATTCGATAACATTAAGGATCTTAAAGCAAAGCTTAGCGATGTTAAAGAGTTTACAAAGTTTATGGAAGCGGCAGCCGAAGGAATGCAAGACAAGGATGGTGAAGGAGATGATTCCGAAGAAGGGTGATCTAGTTTATCTACCCTCAGATATTACGCTACTTGATACTGGGAATCCATCAGCACCTGTTGAATGGATAAGATTATCTGAGCCCAGTATGGCTGTAGTGATAGAACCTAATTTTAATAATGAAAACATTTATCACAAGATTCATATCAAAGGAAGTGATTGGCTTGTGAGGACAATTGATACTATGGAGGTAATGTCCCGTGCTTAAAGTTTCAGAAGTGTACGAAAAACAGGTTAAGAAAATCAAAGAAAGACCAGATGGCTCAGAGTTTGTAAACTTTGGAAAGGTTTATGATACTCGGGAGACCTTGATTAACACACATTATGTTGTGTCGGTTCATCCTCACGAGTTTGCATCTGATATTGAAAGAGAGAAGTTTGAAGATAGTTTTCCTGAAGGGACAAAGTTTTGTACCTTTGTTGTGGATGGCAACTCGTTCCGGCGTTCTGAGATTACTGTAGTTGGATCATTTGGTAAGTTTTGTAGGATCTTAGAGGACAATTCACAGTGAACTTACCGACCTACGAGCAATTGATCAGTCAGCACTGTTCAATTGAACGAGTCCACCGTCTTGATCAGGACCCTTACAGTCGAGGTGAAGACAACCCGCATTACGAGCCGTTCGCCAAAAGACGATATAATTATTCACCCTCTTCGGATGTAATTGCAGTTCGTTTGATATTCCTCAAGGATGTACTAAAAGATTCAAACAATAAGACATTAGTTCGAAATGGTAGATTTATTTGGTGCAAGAACTTAAATTATGAAGGGCGATCTGCCGACGGCTTTCGTCAAATATCATTTACGATTGACAATGGGAACAAAAGGTTTACAGTGTCTGAGAATAATGTTTTGTGTGTACCAGCTAAAACGTTTGTAAACAACAATAAGCTTTTTCGTGCAAAAAATAAAACATTCCTTGCTTTCTCAACAGTCTTTTCTTATAACCATACATTTAATATGATGTTAAAAAATAGTTCTTTGGGCAGGAAAGAGTTTTCGGATCTTATATCAGTCCATAGTCCGTTCAAGCCAGGAGCATTGGTGGCACCTCGCCTTGGTTATTTTTTCCCCGATAGAAATGTACGGGCACCTGAGCGGCTTGACAGCGAACATCCAGTCGGAATTATACTTGGACCATCTATGTTGCCTGATCACCTAGGAAGAGAGTTTTACCGTGTGCGATTTGGCTCAACTACTTATGAAAGGGTATATCCTGCTGAAATGGAGATAATAAATGAAGTTTAGACTATACACAAAAAATAATTGTCCTTACTGTCAGGCGGCTATTAGCTTGCTCGCAGAGAACCAAAAGGAATTTGAATGCTATGCTTTAGATAAGCAGCCAAAACTTTTAACGGAGATCAAGGAAACTTATAAATGGGGGACAGTCCCAATTGTGGTCGAGATTACTGAGGGTCAAGAAAAGTTTATTGGTGGTTTCACAGACCTCAAAGAATATTTAAACAAAGGGAAGCAGTTGCTTCAAGGGTAATATAATTTATGATATGGAAATCAAAAGTCTCTCCCCTGATTAAGGATGTGGAGTTGCGCAAGCCACCGATCATCATTAGGGTTAATAAGTTTGATGAAAAGTCAGCGAATGAGTTCGCAACAAAGATGTCAATGGCACATAGCACGGGACAGAAAGTAATTCCGGTTGTTATTGATTCTTATGGTGGAGAAGTTTACTCATTAATGTCTATGATCGCTGCCATCAAAGCTTCTGAATTACCAGTGGCTACAATCGTAGAGGGCAAAGCAATGTCCTGCGGCGCTGTGTTGTTATCTTTTGGCGAAGATGGTATGCGCTTCGCTGATCCAGATGCTACTATTATGATCCACGACGTAAGCAGCGGAGCTTGGGGAAAGATCGAAGAACTCAAAGCAGACGTTGCAGAAGCCGATCGCTTGGATCAAAAGATCTTTACGATGATGGCCCGCAACTGTGGAAAGAAAGACGACTACTTTAAGAAAAAGGTTTTCAACAAGAAGCACGCTGATTGGTTTATGGAGTCCGCCGAGGCTAAGCGCCACGGGTTGGTTAATCATTTGAGGGTACCAAAGCTAACGATTAATGTAGAAGTGGATATTGAAATTGAATAAGAAAAGTATGTTTGTGGGTGGCTACTATCTAGTAATACTTTTCCTGGTAGCTTGTTCATTGTACGACCTTGTTACAGGTTCAATAACTGGGTTCACATTTGGCTACATTTTTGCATTGTTCTACTTTATTTACAGGACTCGTGTAGTAGTCGAATTCTTAAGATACCTAGAAGATAAGGATGGTTAAGAATCTAAGTGCTCTCGTGATAACGGGTGCGCTCGGGATAGCTTTCTTGGGTTTGATTGGTATATGCATGGTCAGAGATACGATAAAGGAAATTGATGTTGGATCATCTAACAAGTGATAACTGGGTAACACGAAAGGAAAAAACGTGACCGAAGAAGAAGTAGAAGTAAAACACATTAACAGTTTTAAAACATTTTGTAAGAATAACCGCTTACGATTGCGGGAAGCCGGCGACGGTCTTCCTGTGGCTAAGGCAATCGGGAAGTTCAAAGAGGATCAATTCTTCTGTAACTTCAAAGACGGGACAATCGGCGTTTATGTAACCCGAGAAACTCAACGGCAGTTTACTTATCTCCACAAAAAGTTAACCAAGCTAGGATGCGTGGCAACTCAACTCGGAGACTTCGAAGGGGCATACGACTTGGAGTGGATGAACATTCCTCCTGTAGCCAGGCTATTGAAGATTAAGAAAGGCGCTGCCAAGGTCAAGGATCCGAAGTGGCTAAGAGAATAGATGATGGAAATGGAACCAACAGACGAAGAAGCGGAAATGTCTTTGACCGAGTGGACTACTAAATTTAGTGACGGGCGAGATCATAATGAAACAGCAGAACTCGCCGCCAAATTTATGTTTGCTATGTCTTATTACCACGAACGTATGAAGCTGCACATTCTGCTTCATCCCTTATTCTTTGTGGCTGGCTTTTTGGCAGCTTACTGGACGCTTTAGGATACCAAATGAAAGTCGGTGAAGATGTGATGAAACTTGTGGTTCGTGGGTGCATCTGCGCCGCCATGTCTTGCGCTCTTTTCGCTCTATGGAGTACAATGTGAAAGTCGGCGATTTAGTACAAGAGAAGCTCCCGCTAATGGCTGGGGATGCTCCCGAGAGGTTGGGCATAATCACAAGCTTACCGACAGCTAGAGGATTTTGTAAAGTTTTGTTTGACAAAGAAGAGCTTGTGCATTATAATGAATTAAGAAAGATGGAGGCTTAGATGGCTACACGACCCGGAAGACTATTGGATAAAACATTCACCTCGTTCACGGAAGCGAGCGGACGCCTCGAAGATACGATGGGGTGGATCACGGCAGCGGAGGAGTTGGCACACGAGGTCCAACCCGGATGCAAGGCAGAGGTCACGCTCCATTTGTTGGGCAAAGTATTAGAAAAGGCTCGCACCGAGTTGGACCAAGCGTCCGAGGATCTAGCCATCGAGGTCTTTGGAAAATGAGGGACCTAAAAAGATTTGAGGAAGATATTCAGAATATCCTAGATAAGTTTCAGTTTGAGGGCGAAACTCGCCGCAAAATTTTTTCACAACTAATGGAGTATGCCAGCGAACAAGACAAGTTCAACGCTGAACAACAAGCCGGCAACCCACAGAAAGGTAATCAAAATGAGTAAGCACTACTTGAAAAGCAACATTGGACTAGACAGCAGCACCTTTGCAGAGCTAGACCAACTTCGTAAGGAACTGGGGGAGAAAACTAATATTCCCTCCATCACTAGAGTTCAAGCATTGGAATACATTGTCAATGAATTCTTTACACAGAAAGGCAGTCAAAATGATTAACACCACTAACGAGTTCAAGACCACCGTCAAGGAATTTGTCAACAAGCTCACAACGATTGAGAACGAGATGACAATCCTACGTCAAGATCGCAGTGAACTCTTCACAGAGATGAAGAGTAAGCTGGACCCACGCTCCTTCCGAGCAGCCGTCAAGATCCACAATCTTCAAAAATCGACACCGGATCAAACTTCTTTGTCAAGAATCTTGGAAGTTTTGGAAACTGCTGAATAGTTATAGTACTATGGGGTAAAGCCGGCAGAACCACTTCAAATTTGCGTAGCCTTCTACAAGGGGGCAGGGAAGTGGCACAACCAAGTCGTCCGAAGCACCACCCAAAGTAAATATTCGCACGCAGAACTGATTATGCCCGATGGAAAGTCTATAAGTATCCAACCGTTTGATAGCCGTGGGGTACGGAAGATCCGCTTTGACAAAGAAGAGAACCGTGAAGACTACGATCTTATTTGTGTGCCGGTCACTGCCCGGCAGGTCAAGACCATCGAAATGTTCTTTAAGAACACCAAAGGTGATGGGTACGACTGGCCGGGCATGATCTTGTCAAAGTTCACACCCTTCTTCATCAAGCGGACAGGGCGCTGGTACTGTTCGGAGTGGATTGCATATGCCTTAAGGCTAGCAGGAGCAGTGGATAATCTTTATCATTATCCGGACTTAACACCACAGCGACTTCATGAGATACTAGCCAAGTATGCCGATAAGAACTAGAGAATATTCTCTTTACGAGCCGGGAAGGCTGATTATGTGTTCCCGAGATTTATACTCTTCAACGCCGATCGATGGAGATCATGGGTTGGAGAATAATATACCTCACGGAACTGTGGGCATTATTTTGGCTAAGCCAAAGAAGTCTAATGGGTCACACTATCACGTACAATTTGTTGGGGGCATCAAGTGGTATGTTCTGGCAAATGAAATCGAGCCCTATATCGAGGAGATAAACTAATGACTGAGCCGCAAACATTTAGAGAGTACTACAAGTATTATTTAACTCTCCATCAAAATAAAACTTGCCGTAGGCTTCACGCCTGCGGTCAACTCACGACATTGGCAACCATCGCCTATGCAATCTCAAGTCAAACGTGGCTTCTGTTGTTGATCGTTCCGTTCATCATATACCCATTCGCTTGGAGCGGCCATTACTTTTTTGAAAAAAATACGCCGGCTGCTTTCACTAATCCTTTGTGGGCAAAGGCTAGCGACTGGGTGATGTTGAAAGATATGCTCACCGGCAAAATACCTCTTTAGAAAAAAATAAACGAAAGGAGTCATAAGATGACTACAAATACTAATTATCAACAATTGTTCGAGGATGAACTGAGCGCACAATTTAAGGATTCCGTTCAACTTCCTTCTCACTTCTTCGATCTTACGAGTGCGCAGCGATTGATGATCGAGACGCTGATCGATCTTGGGTACAAGCGTGCCGTGGAGGATGCTCTTGATCCAGAGGTCTTAGCTGAGACCTCTTCCTTATCTGCCGAGATGGCGAGTCAATTGTATAACTTCGCAAATATCATCAATGGGTACCTAGGCGAACAAGATAACTCAGATCTCGTCAGTCAGGATGAAGAATAAATTAAGAGAGGGTTCACTCGTCAAGGTTGTCCGTCGAGGTGTTCGAACGCTTAGTGTGTCCAATTCTTTGGTGTACGGACTAGATATCCGTGTAGTGAGAGAGACAATAGTTCAAGAGCAAGAAGTGTGGTCTGACCCTAAATATGAGAAAGTTTGGTCTTCCCTTGAAGGAAAAGTCGGGTTGATCGTCTATGTTATACGGAACAAGCTTGATCAGCCTGTAGGCTACAAAGCTCTCTTCGAAGGTATTGAAATGTTTTTTAAGTCAAAAGTTGCTGAAAAATATTTTGAACTCTCGGAGACAAAAGGAAATGAACACAGGTGATCTTGTACGTTTCAAAACATATGACACACAAGAGGAGTGGCAGGTTGGACTGCTACTCAGGTTAGATCGTTTCTTGTCTGTCGGTGAGATCTTAATAAATGATTTTATCTATTATGCTCCTCTCCGACTAATTATTAAAGTTTCCTAAAATGTTTCCTTTAGTGGAGAAAGTTATGATAATGAAGACTTATGTATGCGAGTCCAGAGGATCTCAGAATAATAATCATGTTAAAAAATGCGACTTTGTATTTGATTTTGAGGCTGGGCTCACGTATCATTGCCCAATCTGTGCGTCGAGGCTTACTCCAAAAGAGCAGAAAAAGTAAAATAAGCTACTTAGAGGGCTTTCGTTAGTGAATAAGCTAGAGTTGCTAGTTTTATTCATCAATATTGTTCTTTTTTTGCACATATGTGCTTGAGTTAGTGAAGTTTAGGTTTTGCCGGAGCTATATAATACAAGCCCGGCGCATTCCATAAAGGGGAACTCACACCCGTGCCGGAATCATGTGAACTTAAACGGAGGAATAAATTATGGTAAAAGTAGTAATTGATCAAACAAAGGGCCTTGTGCAAAGCGCCGGCGATGGCGTGGTTGTTGAGGCTAATTCGCCATTGACAGTCGCTTCGACCCTTACAACCCAAGGTGGCTTGCAAGTCCAAGGACAAATGGGCATTGCTTCCAGTTATTCAGCCGCTGCAACGACCACTGGTACCTTAGCCGGACAAGTAACAGCTAATCACATTATTTTCGCTAGTGGCTCTGCTGGCGCTGGCCCAAACCCCAAGGTGCATCAGCAGGCACCCAACGTTCTCGGAAACGATACAGCCGTTCTTACAGCCGCAGCTATCGCTCACGGTGTTGCGGTGATCACCCCCACTGCCGCTCGCTCGAAAGCAACAGCAACAGCTACAGCCCTAAACAACGGTCTTGCACTGAATGCAAATCTTGATGCTTTTGACTTCAATATTCTGAATCTTGCGACTTCTGGAGAGAGGATGCTTACGATCACAGCCGGTACGGGCGTTACTTTGGTTGGACAGATGGTTGTGGCACCCAACGCCGCTGTCATAGTCTCTGGTAGCCGAGTCACAACGGGCGGATCAACCTTCAGGTATCAGCGCTCAGGCGCAACGACCGGAATTCTGTATCGCCTAAGCTAGGTTAAGCTAAAATAATATTTAATTATATAAATTAGGTATGATAAACTAGCACTCCGCAAGGGGTGCTTTTTTATTGTGCGAAATATTAACGAAGGAAATATGGGCAAAAAGCATATATATTTAAAGGATTGAGGTTTGTTTATGGAAGACATAATAACCGCACTGTATGGGACAACCCAGTTATTGATATTCTTCTTTTATATTCCACACCTTAGATCTGTGATTAAGTCTGAGACAGCAGATGCGATAAATGTGCCCGCTCAATTTAGCTTTTTTGCAATTGGTATCGTCACTGCTATTTATATGTGGGTGATCAATGCTGATTTGATGGCTACTGTCATCATTTGCGCACACATTTTGATCGGTAATTTGGGTTTAGGACTGATAGCCTACTACAAGCAAAGGAAATGGCGTGAACGACGAAAAAAAGCCTCCGATCCGCAAGGACCGCCAACGGGCAAAAAAGAAAACTTACAAGCTTACGGAGCGGCACGTAAAGATGATCCGCTCGCAAAAAGGCAAGCAGTCAGTCAGGGAAATTGCAAAGTGGTTCGCAAGGGAGACCCATTATATTTACAAGGTGTCTCCTTCGATGGTGCATCACATCTTGACCGGGAAGAGACACGCTCCTAAAGAAGATCAGAAATCTATTTATGACCTCATTCAAGAGGAATTGTCAGAAGAAGAGCTAAGCAAAATAGATCCAAAAAAAGTTAATTACGACTAAGAAAAAACTTGACCCCCTGCGTATCCGTGGTAATATGCATATGTAAGGGAGAGAGATATGGGTCGTTCCAATCAATGTCAGCAATGTGGTCAATACGGACACAACCGTCGTGGTTGCCCACAAATCAAAGAAGCCCACGCTAGAGTCGAGAGGCTTGCTAAGAAGTATGGCGTTTACCGCTTGGAAGATGAGCTTACCTACGCTTCCACTCAGTGGATCAGCAGAATCAACGAGGCTTCCAAGATTCAAGACGCCGATGAGGATGAAATCTCTTGGCGTGACCGCTGGCTCTGGGAAGAGATTGAGACCCGTAAAATTGCTCAGGTCAGCAAGAATGCTCGTGGTCGCCAGTGTGGCTTCTGCGGTGAGCGTGGACACAACGCTCGGACCTGCCCAGCCAAGAAGCAACATCGCAAAGATTGTGATGCGATGCGAGGCTTGGCTCACCGAGTTCTGGCTGCCTGCCTCAAGAAGGCTGGCATCGTGCCCGGCGCTTTGATGCGCCAGCGACAGTGGAGTTGGAAAGCCAACGACTACGAACAAGGAATGTGCATGGTCATCGGCATTGACTGGGACCGAGTTGCGGAGCCCGGCTACGATACCCCACAAGGTCTGCCTCGCAACGCTGACCGCTGGTTCAAGGGTCCTATGATTCGGGTGCGGGCTCCTAACGGTGATGAAGGCTTGATGCGTCTCCCGCAAAACACCCAGCAGCAAAGCTGGTACGGCTACTACGAGAACGAGGATGAAAGCTGGGGACTAGTCAGCGGCGTTGTCGGTGGCAACCTCAACAAGGACAAGGGCTGGATGGGCGACAATGTGACGCTCCTCAGTCCAGAGGCTGAGGGTATCTATATCTACGGACACCGGGCTGAAAAGGGTGACCGCATTGCTGACGCAGAGCTTCAGCCTGAGATTGACGAGCTTGTCAATCAGGTCAGCCAATGGCGTGACTACTAGGGAGAGAGAGAATGTTAGAAGAAGTGTCAGAACTAGAGAGTGTGAAGCCAGTAATGGAAGAGCTAAAAGATAAGTGGGTTGACTCACTTCGTTCCGGGAACACTGGTGTTGGGTTTACTTATGAAACCCTTTTGGGAATCGAAGAAAACAACATCAGCGGTTCAGATATTGGCGGCTGTGTCGAGCTTAAGACCAAGCTCGTAAATAGTAGCTGCAAGATTACGGCTTTCTGCTTGAGTCCTATTTGGGAATACCCTTTGAGGGCTCGAACTGTTTTGGAAGAGTATGGCTATCAGTGTGACAAAGACCCTAACCGTACAAACCTCTATGTTCCTATGAAGCTTGGCAGGAACGAGAGTAAAACGGGACGCTGGGTTTTTGATGTCAGCATCGAAGATGTTGAAGAAGCACGGTCTCTTGCCATCAGGGATAAGCAAGGAAAACTGATTGCGTCCACGCCACTGAGTGTCATCCGTTATAAGTTCCGCCAGAAATATAACAATCTTTTGCTAGTCAGGGCCGAGAAGCGCACAAAAAACCGCAAAGTACAGTATAGGTATTCCGAGGCTAGCCTTTGTAGGGGTGTTTCGATAAGGAAAGTAGAGGAGCTACTCGTAGCTGGAAAGTTAGTCACTGAGTTTCGCATGAAGCTTGATCGGTCTACTGGTAAGTTCAAGGATCATGGCACTTGCTTTAGGGCTTCTGAATCAAGCACGTTAGATTTGTTTGACCAAGTAGAAAACATCTTCTAGAAAATAATATTACGATAATAAACTTGACATATTACAGAAATCATATAGTATAGCATATACGATGAGGTGATAGTACTCTCCTCATCCCTTCTCGGGCAATGGTGCCCATTCGGGAAGGAACACAACCGTGGGTCGAGCCCACAAGATTGGAGATAGAAATGAGTACAATGAATTTTACGGTGATTAAGTCACCATTTAATCAGGCGAATCCAGCCCCGGAGGATCCCAAAGATTTTGCCACGGCAGTGCTGAAGCACCTGAACGGACGACACCCGGCTGATGTTCCTCTGTCCGACTTCCGAGATCCTTTTACGGTGGCGGCGCAGATTCGGAACGCCACCTATCACGATAAGCACGTCCGAGACTTGAAGTCCTCCATCAAAGAAGTGGGACTTGAGCAGGGAATTATTGCTGAGTTGGTAAAGGATGAGGTTGGTAATTTGCAGGCAGTCATTGTGGAGGGAAATCATCGCTTTAAGGCAGTGAGTGAACTTTTCGACGAAGGTTGCATTGAGCGTACTACTACTGGCCACCCCGAGATTAAGGCCTACACTCTTGAGGAAAACTTTTTCCCCTCTGCTGCACACCGGGAAGCATTTCAAGTTTATATGAATCGTCCGATTCTTAAGAAGTCTTGTTCTCCGGATGAAGTGATCGAGGCCACTGGCAGGCTGATTGATGATGGGATTTTTGGAGACACTGCGACTGCTCCTGAGGGCTCAATTGAAGACGCTGCAAAGACTTTTGTTAGGGAGCTTTACCCTACGATGTCTCGGAGGCAGGTGTCGGATGCTGTAGTCGCTCGTGCTAATAGAACTCGTAACAAGCGACGGCTGACCAACGGGTTTACTGCTAGTGACGCTCGTAATCACAAGGCTGCGAGCCGAGTAGTCTTTGATGGCAAGGATCGGAACGATTACATTATCAGTCCCATGGTCATCTCTAATGATCAGGCTGACTTCCGCAAGGCGCTTGGTGAAATCATCGAGAAGCGGGCGGCGCTAATCGCTAGCGGCGGTTCGGGAAATCTGGCTGTCAAGACCCGCTTGGTTGCAAAGACGAATAAGGCCACTGACTCAGATATTGACACGTTTCGTGCCAAGATCCGTGCTAAGACTGACTGTATGAATGCTTTTTCTCAAGCAGAGATGGGCTACGATATCATCGACGACACTTTGTTTCTTCCAGAGAAGACGAATGAGTCGAAAGAATACCGCTTGAAGCGTTTCGTTTAACCACGGTTGGAGCCGGGGGCGAAAGCCCCCGGCTTTGACTTGGAGATATATGTAATGAAAAAGATCATTCATGTCAACCAGCACGTCATCAAGCGCAATACAAAGCACGGAACTGACGAGCCAGTATTGACGGTAAAGACATATAAAGAAAATAATTATGCCCACGAGGCTATAATCAAAACAAAAGATGGTGTAGAATTAGCGAAGGTGATATACAGTCCTCATAAGCCACTGAGTTGTGGAGCGAGGGTCTGGGTAGAACTAGACACAGATTCTACTGATGTAGAACTTATCATTAGAAAAGGGGAACAACATGTCGAGGTATAGAGTACATCTTAACAGTGAGGAGTGCGACCAACTGGAAGAACTTCAGTTGATGTTGAGGCAACAGTTTGGCATGAACACGCTTAGCGAGGACCAAGCTGCGGAATGGATTGTTAAAAAGTTTCTTAAAGAGGAGGACTGGAGCTATGACTAGCAATAATGTATTAAATAAATGGAACGAGATCAAATCACTAGTTGAGAACCTTGAGGAGGATGTTCAAAAGAATGTGGCAGGCAACAAGGCTGCCGGCACTCGTGCTCGAAAAAGCTTACGAACTCTCAAGGGTACTGTTGCTGATCTTGTTAAGCTTACCCTTAGAAAGGAATAGAAATGAAGCTTCGTTTACATTGGACTGAGAAATATGAAATGGTCAGAGAGTATCCGACCTTCGAATTGGATTCAGAGAAGATGCCAGAACTAGAACTAGAGATGACACAAGTCTTTAACGCTGGGAGTTATAACGCTCAGTCTGAAGCCTTAGCTGCACTGGAATATAAGATGCATCATACGAAATTGCCGGAAAGAGGCGAAACAATCTTCGAGATGGTTGGGCCTCATAGCGCCTTTAACGAGTCGGTAGTTTATCCTATCAGCGACGAAGAAGGCTTTCTTAATTTGACCGGGGAGAAGTAAAAATGGATGCTACACAGAGTCATATTAAGGTTCACGGCATCTCACCAGAAGTAGTAGGAGATTTTATCTTTGACTACGACGCAGATTCTAGCGATGTGCTTACTGAGCTTGTCCCTGATCTAGATAACTGGGGCAATGCTGGATGGATGGAGGTAGAGGAGTTTGAATACGATGGACGTAGGCAGATTATGAACTTTACCTTGGAAACAAAATGGGTTGCTCCGACAGATTGGCTTCGGGCTGCTAGTCAGGCAACTCATTATTTCGAAAATAAGCTGATCACAATGACGACCATCCGAAAGGACGAAACTCTTGTGACCGGTGTTGCAGTGATGGACGGAGAAATCCTTCAGGACAAGACCATTTTTGAGATGGAGTCTGAAGAAGTCGGTCGCTATTATGACACCGATGAAGATGAGTATGATTTAGATAAACTTGATAACCAAATTTGGGATTCAATTGGACAGTTCGTAAAAGTCTGCGAACAATTTTACCTTGAAGGGGAATAAAAAAATGGCTGATACAGTGATGAATGGAAGTAAGGTCACCTTACACTATAAGGGAACTTTGCAAGATGGTGAAGAGTTTGATAGTTCTTATGGTCGTGATGCCCCTATGGAGGTTACGGTTGGAGACGGTGGACTCATCAAGGGATTTGATGATGCATTGTTAGAAATGGAAACTGGAGACACGAAGACATTTACATTGACGCCTGAAGATGCGTATGGAATGCCAAACCCAGATGCATTTACGATCCTTGAGAAGTCAATGTTCCCAGATGACTTTGTGTTTAACGAGGGACTTGTAGTTCCTCTACAGGGCCCAGATGGTGGACCATTTCCGGCAGTTATTACTGAGGTTGGGGATGAGAATGTAACAGTTGATCTAAACCACCCAATGGCAGGCAAAGATCTTACTTTTGAGATTGAAGTATTGTCAGTAGATAACAGTGAAACTAACGATGAAACTACTTCTAGCTAGAGTATTATTTTCTCTTGCTAAGGTATTTCAAGGCAGGGGGATGCTCATTGGACAATGGTTCCAAAACAAGGGCATCCTCCTGCTCGCCGGAGTGAAGGTTAAAGATGATTAGTTTACTTTTAGCGGGCTGGTTGGCGGCACCCAGTTACAACGTCAGAGCAGAGATGACCAAAGGTCAGGTCCGCCGAAGATCCCACCAAATCGTGCAACTTTTGCGGAGACAAGACCCGAAGGTGTTACGCTCCGTAATGTATTATATGGACTGGGTGCCGAAGATGAAATACACTCGGCAAAAGTGCAAAAAGAATACTATTAAAACAACCGAAGATCCCGTTATGGATATGCTACTTAACGAAGCTGGTATTAAACTAAGGAATAGAAGATGAAGAAGTTTACTCTAATTGATATTGTCACTATGGCGGGCATTGCATCATCTATTATATTAGTGTTGATGTTCGCATCTGGCTGCACTATGAAGTTCTATAAGAAGTCATCAGAGGATGTCAGGAAGTGTTGTGAACGTGTGAGTCTCCACCAAAAGGAGATGAATAAGTTCGCTCGATATTGTAAGGTTGCTCTGTTTCTTGCCAACAGTGAAAACAAAAAAGAAGTTGGCAGCGGAGTGCGAAAGGGAGCACGGGATGCAGTTGATATCTGCAAATTTGTCTACGATGTGAAGACCGATAGTGACTTGTTGTCGGCTGGAGATCGTCAAGATTATTATAAAGTTCGTAGCTATATTTACAAGGACCCTCGCAACAATGGTGGATGGAATCCTCCTCAATGTGACCCTGCCGAGATTCATTGTGAGGAGTTTTGAGCACCGAAGAACAGATAAAAAAGCAAATGGCCGAGTTCGTAGTTGGGACCCTAGAAGCACCAAGATCAGAGTTTTCAGGGTTCCCGGTCTGTCCATTTGTCAAGGCAGATAGAGTGGCTGATCAACTTCTCTTAATGGTGTTTGATAACGAAAAAGAGACCCTAGTAGACATCATAAAACAGTTCATCAAATCAGGAAAACGCAGTGCTCTGATCGCTCAAATGAATGAAGAAATTGGGCAGCACGAAACAAAAGAATATCAAAAATTCATTAACCTTTTGCTGAGTGAAGCAGGACTATCCGATGTAAGATGTGTATGCTTTAACCCGAAGGATGACTTAGACATCGAAGGCTTCAACGCTCGATCATCTGCTCCTTGTTTTCTTATCAATCTGTCCTACAAGAAACACCTTGTCCGAGCACATAATGCTCTGAAGAAGACAACTTACTACGACAAAATGCCAGAAAAATATATCAATTATCTCGGCATCAAAACTCAAAACAAAACCAAAGGCACACAATAAAAATGTTATACACACTAAGAGTAGTAGCAACAATGATTGTAGCTTTTGCTGCGGGCATAGTAATCAACAGATACCTCTACAAGTTCTTTGATTGGTTCTTAGATAGAATAGAAAGCTATGATGATGGGGAGTTATAATAGATGTACTCAGTAAGAGAAGCAGTAGTAGTAATAGCTGTTGCCAGTATGCTTACGCTGTCTGCCTTTGGTCTAGCTTCACTACACTAATCAATCGTTTACAGCTTTGTTGACAAACAGTGCAAATTTTGCAGTATCTGACTGCTATTTGTTAACTCTTTGAAATTGTTAAAAACTCAATGCAAGAGCTTAGTAAACCCTAGTGATACCAAGGTGTTGAGCTATTGTCAGCGATTGTCTGCTTTTGGCTGCTATTGTCTATTTGTTCCAAGTACACGTAGTATCAACAGGTGTCAAGGGCAGGCAAAAACGAATAAAAGTGTATTTAAAACTTGACACACAACCTATCCGTGGTAATATACAGTTGAGAGGGAGACACACCAATGTCCGTAGACTTCAAAACTTTCGTGAGCCTAGCACCTTCAGTGAGTGCAGCCAAACTTCCAGTACTTCTCCGTGGTCGCCACGGTATCGGCAAGAGCCAAGTTGTTTATCAGCTTGCTGCTAAAGCCGGCTTGCCTGTGGTTGAGCGTCGTGCCAGCCAGATGACCGAGGGTGACTTGGTTGGGCTGCCAAGTGTGGAAGGTAATCGGACCAGCTTCAATCCGCCTGACTGGTTCAAGGTGGCTTGTGAAGAGCCTGTCTGCTTATTCCTTGATGAGGTTGATCGAGCTACCTTAGAAGTTCGCCAAGGGATTTTCGAACTGACCGACAGTCGTAAACTGAATGGCCACAACCTTCACCCTGATACCATCATCTTTGCTGCCGTCAACGGCGGTGAGCACGGTGAGCAGTACCAAGTGAATGAGATGGATCCTGCTGAGCTTGACCGCTGGAGTGTTTGGGACATCGAACCCACGGTTGAAGACTGGTTGGCTTGGGGCAAAGATAATGTTGACTCCCTGATCTGGGACTTCATTAATCAGAACCGGGCTCACCTTGAGCACAACGCTGACATCGAGCCCAACAAGCGTTACCCTAGCCGTCGTAGTTGGGATCGACTCGACAAAGTTCTTCAGCAGGCTGATGCTCTTGAGGCTAGCCCAGCAATGTTCAACTTGGCTCAGAGCTTCGTCGGCTTTGAAGCGGCTGTCGCTCTCAACGACTTCGCTAAGAACTACGAGCGGATTGTGACGGTTGAACAACTGCTCAACGGTGAGCGTGTCGATGCTCTGGCTGCGATGTCACTCAACGAGCATTGCGCTATGATCGAAAAGCTTGAGTCTGAAGAGATCTGCAAAGCAGAGTTCTCTGATGACCACGTCACCCATCTGGCTGAGTACTTTGTCAGCCTACCCAGCGAAGCAGCTATGAAGTTGTGGAGTGTAATCTCCCAAGCTGGGGTTCAAGAAAACGTCGTGAAGTTTCACGGCGCTAATAATGGAGCGGTTGGTTCACACCTCTCCAAGATCTTGGGAGCCTAGTTCTCTCTCTCTCAACCCTCTGGGTTCCTTAGAGATCGGCAAGAGTCCAGCGTGGTGCTGGGCTTTTGTTTTTTGGGGAACAAATTAAAACTTGACAGGTAGTGTATCCGTGGTAGTATATGAATGAGGGAGAGACAATGAGTTTTGATCTAAAGCTACATGCCTACCGCTTGCTTATGGATGAGCCGTTCTTTGCTGCTCTGAGCCGTAAGATTGAGAAGCGTGCTAGCACTGCCATTCCAACTGCTGGGGTTCGGGTCTGTCCTGACACTGCTCAGTTCGAAATGATTTACAACCCTGAGTTCTTTGCCAGCCTGCCTGAAGAGCATGTGCGTGGTGTACTCAAGCACGAGTTCTACCACTTGATCTTCGAACACGTTACCAATCGTAAGCCTGCCGGCATCGATCACAAGTCTTGGAACATTGCTGCTGACCTAGCTATCAATAGCCACTTGGTCGGTGAGTTGCCAGAGAATGCCTGCATGCCGGGCGTTGGTCCTTTCGCTAATATGCCTGCCGGACAAACTGCTGAGTGGTACTTGGCTAACTTCCCTACCAGTGATGACAACGAGGGTGAAGGTGAAGGTGAGAGCGGTGAGGGCGAAGGAGAACCCGGTGACGGTGATGGCTCTGGTCAGCCCGGCGGTGAAAGCTTTGATGACCACTCCGGTTGGGATGATGCTGATGCCAGCCCTGAGCAACAGGCTGCCAATCAGATGGCTAAGGAACGTCTCAAGCAATCAATGAAGCAGGCTGCCAAAGAGGCCAACAACTCTACCAAGGGCTGGGGCTCAGTTTCAGGGGAAGTTAAAAAAGATATTATCAAAAGACTAGAGAGTAAGGTAGACTGGCGGAAGGTACTCAGGTACTTCATCAAGACCAGCCAGCGTGCTAGCAGACGCTCCAGTGTGAAGCGTATTAACAAGCGCTATGCCTACATCCATCCCGGCAAGAAGGTTCAGCGACAAGCAAAGATTGCCATCGCTATCGACCAGTCCGGCTCTGTCTGCGATGATATGCTTCAAGCGTTCTTCGGTGAGTTGAATGGTCTGGCTAAGCTGGCAGAGTTTACGGTCATCCCCTTCGACACTGAGGTAGCTACCGATAAGGTCTACGTCTGGAAGAAAGGATCAAGCAAGCCAGCGGAGCGAGTGCTGTCCGGCGGTACCTGCTTCAATGCTCCTACCAAGTATGTTAATGATAACAACTTTGACGGTGTCATTATCCTGACGGATATGGAAGCACCTAAGCCTAAGGCTTGCAAAGCACAGCGGATGTGGATGACTGATGAGCGGGGTGCCAGCAATCCCTACTTCAAAACCAATGAGCGTGTAATTCAAATAGACTAAACACCCGAGAGTGTTCGGGCATTCCAAAGCATTGTGCTAAACTTTAAGGGAACAAAATAAAAGAATGAATGAAGAACTAACAGAGAGAATTGTAAGCTATGAACAGGGGAAGCTAGATGCCAACCAGATTGTCAGCCTATTCCAAGAACTAATTGATACCGGCATTGCTTGGAATCTTCAGGGTCACTACGGAAGAACAGCCTATGCCCTAATAGAAGCAGAGCTTTGTAAAGCTTGACAGCCCTGCCAGCCCTACCCCCCTAATGTATGTCCTAGGGGGTTGACTACCCCCCCAGCCTGTGCCTAGTACATTCACAACGGATAGGTAATTTTCCCAGATTTTTACTTTTATAGAAAAAGACTAAATGATTAATGTTGGAGATATTGTGTTTAAGAGACGTAATGGTGGCCTAATGAATAATCATCCTAAAACAGATAGCCTCGGACTAGTTATTAAAGACCACAGAGAAAGGGGAGCGATTCCGCAATTCTATGTCCAGTTTGATCAAAATACTCCTAAATGGTATTACCAGCATGACCTCCACAGAATCACAATTAGAGGAGAGAGAAAATAAGATGTTTAATTTTACAACAACTGTAGAAGAGATCGACCGTGAGAACGAAGCACTGATCACAGCCGCCGGCATCCTAGAGAGCCTAGGGAACTACCCCGGATTAAGCACCGACGAATTCTATGATAAGCTGCTAACCTCAGAGTTGCCAGAAGATCTACACGAGTCGATTACCTTGGCAGCCATCGCTATTGAAATGATGATGACCGCCGACAAGGATTTCGAGTTCGATACAACGGTGCATTAAAGGCAGAAAGAAAAAGTAATGAAAATCGGCGACCTAGTAGAGTTTTCCTATGGAAAGCTAGGCGGGCAAATAGAACGTATGGGCTTGTATGCCGGCGAAGCTAATTATGGTATGCATAGGGTATTGTATGCCGGCAAGTCTTATGAAGTACGGGAGCAGTGCATTAAACTAGTTTCTGTGGCTAGGAAGGCTGATGTAAATGAAGTACAAGACAATTAAGAATAAAGATAAGAGTAGAAACTGCGGGAATCGTATTAACCCTTCTCAGCACCTACACAAGACTTAAGAACTATTATATAATACTGGGGTAGGATGTATAATGTTTCAGAAGGGTGACTTCATCGTAGAGTATCAGCGGGTCGATCGCACGGGCGAGATTAACTTTGGTGTGGTGATGGGTGCAGAGACAGGCTTCCAAGATATGATCGTACTTGATGTAGTATTCCCCACGGATAGGTTATATACTTTTGCCAGCCATTGCCAGCCCTACAGAGATTGGTTAGATGAAAATGGTTTTTAGCGTTGGCGACCTGCTTAAGTTTAAGGAGGATTCATATTGGCGCAGCGAGCGTGCCAGCTTTGTGGACCCTGCCAGCGTTGCCAGCCTTGTATTGGTTACCGACTCTATAGAAAGCAGTAAACGATTCTTTTACGGCCTTGTCTGCTCTACCGGCGAAACACACTTGTGGTCTCACGATCAATTTGATTTGGTTCAAGAGGTTCGGCAGTGAAAAAAATTTCAAGTCGAGTTGGCAAAAGCTTTAAACCGGGTGACTTAGTTTACGTTGCTCCTTTGGAAAAGGTGTTGTTGGTTCTTCGACTTGAGGCTAGTGATAGCTGTGAGACGTTATATGTTTTTAGAAATGGTGTAAAAGAGCAAACATTCTTAGAGCACGAATTGTCTGATGAGTTTTAAGCGAGGTGATTTAGTCCTCTTAAGGGCAGACAGGATTTATGAGAGTTATGGGAAGCAGCCTGAATACTATATTGTCTTAAAGAATTATCAAGAAAATTTAATATCCATTCACGGCAGTAAGACAAAGGACACTATTGCTGTTTTTGAAGAGGACTTAATTCTTCTTTCAAGCGTTTAGTGCAAAAAAAATTTTAGAAGAAAGTTTGGAGAAATGTTGTAATGTTAGCTAAGTCATTGTTTTTACTTATATTTGCCAATATGTTTAATCAAGCATACCAACTGCAAAATATTACTTGCCCGAAATGGGTTCCGGGATCTGACGAAGTTCTCCCGGTTGGTGTAACACTGTCTCCGGAATTGGAACTGGCAAACCGGGTGCGCTGCTATTGTGAAGTAGTCAAACAAAAAGAAAGGGAGTGTGTTACTATGAGAGTGCCTTGGAACCTCTGTAAGGCACGCACGGACCATTGGGTGCAGAATAACCTCAAACTTAAACAGGCGCTGGTGAACACTAACGGAGTGATGCCGCTGCCACAAGTAGATCGGATGATTAATGTCGAACCGTAGGGGTATGACTCTCTTGGTAGTATTGATGATGAGTGCCCTTATTGGTATAAGTGCAATGTTATTATATTCTACCACGAATATGGAAACCATGATCGCCGGCAACATTCGGCGCATCAACCAAGCAAAAATTTCGGCGGCGAGCGGGCTCAATCATTTCACTGCTCTTCGTTTGGATTACAACACACTTAGACAGCGGGCTGGCGTCGTGCAAACTTTGCAGATCCTCCCTAGGACTCCACTATCCCCTAAAACTTCCTACGAGGTAAAAGTTCTCTTTTCTCCCGTTCTAAGTGAAGGGCAGTATGTGGTCGAAAGTATCGGTTATTATACCAAGGGTGACAAAGTTTTGTCCTCTCATTCAATAAAGGCCCTTTTTCAGGGCGGTCAATAAAAAAAGAAAACTACTTATTGGTATACTAGAGGTATTTTATGATCACTAAAAATAAAATGTGGAACCTAATTCGAAAAGAGTTGGTAATTGCTGAGCGTTCAAAAAAGCTTACCCAGAAAGTTTTAGAAAAGATAAAGGACATCCCACAAGATGAAAATAAAGATAGAGAGGCTTAGGGAAATAGTTAGAGAGAAGATCCAAGAGGCTGCTGCTGAAGGGAAATTTCAAAGCTATGCCAAGGGTAGTTTTTCATCGATGATAAGCCTTTTAGGTAAGGGCGGCAATAAGAATACTCCGCCATTTAAACACAAAGCTGCAAAAGCAGGAAAGTCTGGACCTGATGATTCAGGGTATACAGCCTAATGGAACATTTTCCTAAATGGAATCGGTTCATAAATGAATCAGTAGAAAAATTATATGTTCACGGATATGTGAAGCCTGAGAATTCTTTCTATACCCTGAGTGAGTGGGAAAATTTATTTGTTAATAAAGTGTTAAGCTTTCAGAAAGAAGGACATTATATTAGTCATTCTCACGGTAACATTGTTGGACCTAAAGAATTACAAAATATCATTGATGAGTTTTATGGTTTCCAACTGAACGTTGATGTTGATCGATATGATTTATTGACAACAAAAAATGTTCTAGATCATATCGAGGATTTTGCTAACCATAGGTACTGGTCACTGGCCAATGAGTTTGGACAATACTTTGAGGACATCTCTCAACTTAGGTTTGCATATTTTTATTCTCGTGGAGATTTAGAACCTTATGTTTTAGTGGACGATGCTTTCACACAACAAATCTACGGTTCAACTAATAATCCAAAAATTCTATACCATTATACTCATACAGAAGGGGTGGATAGAATCCAGAGATCTATTGATAGCGGTAATCAGTTTGATATATCTGCATATACAGTCGCAGAGCGTGATTTTTTCCGAGCTAAGTCTAATATGATAATGGAGTTCGAAGGAAACGTCAGGGCAGGATTTCGAAGCGATGTGAAATCATATTCAGTAAGCAATGGAAGAAAATGTGTTAATGTCCACAGGCTTGGTTATCCGGGCAAAGAAAAAGATAATCTTTGTACTGACCTTGAGAATGATTGTAACGGAGATTTAAAAACATCCTTGTGGAACGAATTCATTGTAACACCAACTAGAATAATTAACGTTACTAAAAAATGATAGTGGAAGAGATGGTCAGAGGAAGAGCACTCGATCGATATGCCACCTTGGCCAGCAGAGAAACAATAAACCACTTAAAGAGCCAAAGTTTTATAGAATCTTTCAATTCTAACGATAGGGCAACTTTCAGACTAGAGGTCCCTCAGGTCACTGCAAAAATAGATTTTCTAAGGAATATAATTATTTCAATCCAAAAAGGAAAAAGTATCAAGTCTAATGGTTCATATGAATTCAACTTAGATGCTGATGAAGATCAACGTAAAGATTCTGATATTTTAGTTAATCTTGTATTACCTCACAAATATACTGAAGATTTTTCTTTTATCTCTTGTTTGATCCCAGAACTTAAAGAGACCTTTCGTCACGAATTAGAACACAGCAGTCAAAGTACAGAAGATCTAATGGCAGTTCAAAGAGTCGTACCGAACCGAGAGATTTGGAAAGATATAGAAACAGCAGAAAATTATTACCTATCGGACGCTGAAATTCAAGCTCACATTGCCGGAATATATAAGAAAGCAAAAAGTTTTAAGAAACCCTCTACAAGTGTCTTAAAAAAGGTTCTTGTTGGAATATATAATACTGGACTTCTTTACAATCTTGATTCTAAAAAACTATCTAATTTAATTGATAAGATACAAGATCGTTGGACAGACTATTTATTTAAGAGATACCCTAGGGCACAATAATGAAACTATTAATGGAACAATGGCGAAAGTTTTTAAAGGAAGGCATCAGCGATGTCGTCTACCATTATACTAACGGACTTGAGAAGGGTGCCAAGATTCTAGAACAGAATAAGTTTATGGCGTCCGGTGGATTCACCAAAGACGTTGAGTCTGAGTTAGGTAAAGGTAAACTTTATTATTTCTCCACCGCAAGAACCCCAGCCAATGCTTACACGGGAAACTATCCACAGGGTGTTATCTTTAAACTAGACGGTCGTGCTTTGGGGCAGAAATATAAAGGAGTTCCACTAGACTATTGGGCAACAAAGAAGCGTTCTTCTAAAAAGGCAGCCAACCTTGACCCCGGAGAGACAGAAGGTTTTGAGGCAGAAGACAGAATACTTTTAGACGAGCCTTATATCGAGGATGCCGACAGATACATTGACGAAATACATTTTGCTATTCCTTTATATCGGTTTGAGAAAGGAATGTTTGATGACAAGCCTACCAGAAAAGCAGGCAGTTCCATAGAAAATTATCAAATGGAAGGTTTACGAAAAGGTGTAGCTGTGGCGGAACAAAGAAACATCCCTTACTACATCCACATTGATAAACAAACTTTCCCCTTTGTTGAGGTTGGTAAGAAGAAAGCACTTACTAGCTTGGCTGCATTTATGGAAGAGGTAGAAAAGTCCGGTGTTAAGGTCAATGAACCCCGTGACCAAGCATCGGTTTATACGAGTAGAAGAGGAGCGGAGATCGGAGAGGACGAAGTATTCCTGTATGTTCAGGCAGCCCAAGATATCCTAGCCGGCAAAGAGCAATTTGAAGGAGCCAGCGTAAAGGACAAGGTTGGATATAAAGATGAAAGCCAGCGAAAAGATTTGGGCAAAGTGATGTTCCGAAATCTTACTGGTTCGCCTAATATGCAGGGTCGCTTTTACAGAGACATTGATAACCCACTTCACAATATAAGCTCTAATCCCAAAGCCCGCAAGACTTTGGAGACGCTCGCCTCACTTATGCGGAGCACAAAACAAAAGACGATAAAAGATTTTGAAAACTATTTAAATCAGGTTTACAAACAAAACCATCCCGATGGGGACCCAACAGGATATAGGAACTCATGAAAATTACCAAAGAAGAATTAAAACAAATTATTAAAGAAGAATTGAACGAAGCATTCCGAATGGAAGCTGATTTTAAACCCGGAACTATGGTTAATTGGAATGTCTTAGCAAAGGTTGTAAAAACTACTTCTTCCGGTCGGCAAAAGGTTGATTATGATAGAATGACGATGACCGGCGCTGTTCAGGAATTGATTACAAGCGGTGGCGCTGTAGGCGGAGTTGCAATAATCCAAGACCCCGATGGAAATTCTCATGAAGTAGAGGTCTCAGAACTTAGTCACGCTTAGAACCTGAATAAACTATTTATAATAGGGTCTAAGAAATATGAGTACTTTTAAAGAACATAAAACAATCGCAGATCGAGCGGCAGGTGATCGAACCCGTCATCGTCAAAAGATTGAGAAGGCCATCAAAGAAAGCATCAAAGATGTGGTGGCTGAAGAAAGCATTATAGGGCAAAACGGAAACAAGAAAATAAGAATACCAGTCAAGGGTATTAAAGAACATCGTTTTGTTTATGGAGCGAATAAGAACAATAAACAAGTTGGCTCTGCCCAAGGGAAAGAAGTTAACCAAGGTCAACGCATAGGTCACCGACGCCGCCAACGACCAACAGAGGGACAGGGCGATAAACCGGGTAATCAGCCCGGTGAAGAAATGTATGAGATAGAGATGTCCCTAGAAGAACTAGCGGGTTATCTATTTAATGATCTTGAACTGCCAGAGCTAGAAAAGAAAAGCTTTAAATTTACTACACAAGAGAAGATGAAACGAAAGGGTAAGCGCCCTTACGGTATCCGCCCACGCTTATCAAAAAAAGAGACTATTAAACAAAAGATTAGAAGAAAAAAGGCTGCTATCAAGGCGGGGTCTTATGATCCTGAGAGCGGTGAAAGATTTACCTTTCACGAGAGTGATTTAAGATATAAGCATATAGCCCCTGTCAAAAAGGAAAATACAGCAGCCGTTGTGTTTTTTGTAATGGATGTTTCTGGGTCTATGTCCAAATCTAAAAAGTTTCTTGCTCGTAGTTTTTTCTTCCTTCTTTATCAGTTTTTGAATCACAAATATTCTTCTATAGATGTAGTCTTTATTTCCCATACTGCTGAGGCTAATGAAGTCAATGAAGATCAGTTTTTCACACAAGTACCCAGCGGGGGAACTCTTGTATCTACTGGATTAAAAAAGGTAGAAGAAATTGTTGAAAAACGGTATCACCCCAACAACTGGAATATATACACTTTCTATTGTGGAGATGGAGATAACTGGAGTATTGATAACAAAGAATCTCTAGATGCCTTCAAGAGATTGAAAGAAATAAATCAAGCTATGTGTTATACAGAAATTGGAAAGCTCTACGATTATCGAGAGTATTCTTTATTTGCGGGCGGGAATCCTGAGAAGCGCCTATGGGACTGGACCAAATTAGCAGAGGATAAAAACTTTAAAAGAATAAGACTTCAAGAAAGTAAAGACATTTGGCCTGCTTTCAAAAAACTATTTGGAGGAAAATCATAATGGCTGATTGGTCAATGGAAGAACTTCAGGACTGGGATAATAAAATATGTTCCCTTGGTAAAAAATACGGGCTTGATTGGTACCCTATCGATTATGAAATTTGTGACTATAAGGAAATGATAGGGCATATGGCATACACAGGTTTGCCAACTCACTACAGGCACTGGTCATTTGGAAAATCCTTTGATCGCATACAGACAGAATATAATCTGGGTATGTCTGGTCTTCCCTACGAGATGATTATAAACTCTAATCCAAGTATATCATATCTAATGACTGAGAATCCTATGCCGACTCACGTACTTACAATGGCACATTGTGTGGGACATAGCGATTTCTTTAAGAACAACCGTATGTTTGCTGAGACTGGTGCGGATACTGCAATTGATCGTTTTAAAGCCTCCGGTAAACGAGTTAAAAAATATATGGAAGATCCCAACATTGGAGTTGATGCAGTGGAGAGAATCCTAGATGCTTGCCACGCTATAAAATATCAAGTTCCTCGCACACCGGGAATAAAAAGACGCAGCCACAAAGAAATGAAAGAATATTATAAAAGATTGATATTAAATGATAAGTCTGGGCGGTGGAATAGTTTTAATTTAAACAAACTTCCTCTAGAGCCTGATACAAACTTACTGGCATTTATTGCGGAACATAATAGACATCTTGAAGAATGGGAAAGAGATCTTATTCGAATAGTTGAGCAGGAATCTCTTTATTTTATACCACAAGCTTGTACTAAGATTATGAATGAAGGCTGGGCTTGTATGATCCACGAAAAGATAGTGAATGAATTAGGTATACCTGATGATTATTATCTTTCCTTCATTCGATTGCATAATCAAGTAGTTAGACCACATCTTGGAAGAATCAACCCATATCATCTTGGGTTCAAAATATTTAAGTATATTGAAAAAAATCACGGATTTGATGAGTGCTTGCGTGTGCGTGAAACACATAGTGATGAAAGTTTTCTTAAAAACTACCTTAATGAAGAATTGTGTAAGGAACTGAATTTGTTTAGTTATTCATTCCATCAAAAAGATGGGTTTAACAAAATCACCGAAGTTTCTGGGGAAGATACTTGGAGAACTGTTCGTGACGACCTAATTAAAGGTGTAGGCTTAAATAGTATTCCGGTCGTTATGGTCAAAGAATTATTGAAAGATGGAACGCTTATTTTGCAGCACGAACACGATGGAAGAGACTTAGAGTTGTCAGAAGCAAATAAAGTGTTCGAACATATTAACGAATTATGGCCCGGTGAAGTAAGATTCACTACCATTATAGAAGAAGAAACTTGGGAGTTCTAATAGATGTCAAAAACAAACAAATCTGATAAGTTCCTAAAACTTGTCGGAGAGCACAAAGAAAAGAAAAAGGTTGAAAAGTTCCATGGAACTCTAGAAGAATATCTTAAGATTCTAGAGACTGCGCCCGGCGTTGCTAAACTTGCTCATAAAAGATTATATGATGCTATCGAGAAAGAAGGTGTAACTAGAATGTCTACATCAGACTCCCGGTGCAATAAACTCTTTGGTGGGACTGAGTTAAGGACCTATGATTATTTTCAAAATAGTTTTTTTGGCATGGAGAGATCTCTAGCTAAGATTATGCGTTTCCTTCGTTCGGCGTCTTTAAAAGGCGAAGAGAGTCGTCAGGTTCTTTTACTTCTAGGTCCAGTTGGGGCAGGCAAATCTGCTCTATTGGAACGGATCAAGGGAGCACTTGAAACTTGTGAACCAATGTATCACATAGATGGCTGTCCCATACACGAAGAACCTCTGCATCTAATCCCCAGATCATTGAGAGAAGAATTTCAGAGTATATATGGAATTCGTATCGAGGGAGATCTGTGCCCCGTATGTCGTTTTAAATTAAAAGAAGAGTATAACAATGATTATACTGCAATGCCTATAAAACAATCTTCTTTCTCAGTACGTGGCAGAAGAGGTGTTGGGGTTGTTCCTCCAATGGATGCAAATAGTCAAGACGTGACAGTTTTGGTTGGTAGTGAGGATATCTCTAAATTAGATATGTATTCGGAAGATGATCCTAGAGTGTTGTCTCTTAATGGAGCCTTCAATGTTGGCAACCGTGGTATTGTTGAATTTGTTGAGGTGTTCAAAAATGAGATTGAATTCCTTCACACTATGATCACAGCTACACAGGAGAAATCGGTTCCGTCGCCCGGCAAGGGTCCTATGATATACTTTGATGGCGTGATCCTCGCCCATTGCAATGAAGCTGAGTGGAACAAATTTAAGTCTGAAAATACCAACGAAGCTATCTTAGATCGTATTGTTAGAGTTAATGTTCCATACTGCCTTGAATATTCGGAAGAGCAAAAGATCTACGAGAAGATGTTAGGCCTTTCTGATTTTGATGGACACGTTGCGCCGCATACTTTGGAAATAGCTTCTATGTTTGCTGTTCTTAGTCGTCTTCATCCCTCGAATAAAGTTGATGCCCTAACAAAGATGAAACTTTATGATGGATCTGAAGTAATAGAAAAAGGTCATGTTAAAAAGATTGATATCAATGATCTTCGTGATGAGTCCAGAGACGAAGGAATGACAGGAATTTCTACTCGGTTTATTATGAAGGCAATAGATTCTGCTTTGTCGGACAGCGAAAAGAATATGGTTACTCCTATCTCTATTCGTGAGGCATTAATCAAGCAAGTGAAAGACCAAATAGTTGTAGAAGATGATCGTAATCGTTTCCTTGATTTTCTAGGTAAGACATTGCACGAAGAATATTTAAATATCTTAGAAAAAGAGATTACAAAAGCGTTTGTCTCAGCTTATGATGAACAAGCCGAGGCGTTATTTGACAATTATCTAGATCATGCTGAAGCATATGTTAATATGTCTACAGTAAAAGATAGAGTTACAAATGAAGAAATAGCACCTGATGAAAAGTTCCTAGCTTCTATAGAAGAACAGATTGGAATCATCGGAACGTCAAGAGAAAATTTCCGAGTTGATATTACTGCCTTTATGTTTTCCAAGCTTCGCCGAGGTGAGAAAGTTGATTGGAGATCTTATGCTCCTCTTCGTGAAGCTATCGAAAGTAAGCTCACTTCTTCTGTTAAGCAGATTTCACGAATTGTGACAAAATCAAAAAGCAGAGATAAGAAACAGCAAGGCAAATATAATGAAATGGTAGAGACCCTCATAAAAGAATACGGATATAATGAGGATTCAGCCGAAGAGGTAATTAAATTCGCTGCAAACAACCTCTGGAGAGACAGTTAGAACAAAAAATGTCACAGTTGTCAAAAAAACTTCAAAAACTAGATAAATTTGTTGGTAACACACCCACCGTAAGGCTAGAGTGTCAATTTGAAGGCAGAAAACTGTATGTTTACGCCAAATACGAAGCTTGGAACTTCTCCGGTAGTATAAAAGACCGTATGGCACTAGAGATATTAAAAGGAGCATCCGAGTTAAATCTATTAGAGTCTGGCGACACTATAGTAGAAGCTACTAGTGGAAATACTGGGATTGCTTTTGCTGCAATGGGCGCATACCTTGGACATCCTGTACAAATATATATGCCAAACTGGCTTTCAGAAGAAAGAAAACGTATATTACGATTTTATGGAGCCAATCTTATTGAAATAACAGCTAAAAAAGGTGGCTTTCTAAAATGTATCGAACTAGCAGACGAAAAAAGTAGAAAAAAAGGGTTTTTTGGTCCCAAACAATTCAATAATAGTTGGAATGTGTTGTCCCACAAGAAAAATACAGCCCCAGAACTCGAAAAAACACTAAATGATAATAACTTAGGTGATTTAGACGTATTTATAGCCGGTATGGGTACCGGTGGTACAATAATGGGCTTCTATCACTACTTTTCACAAAAAAAGAATAATTTTAGGGCCTATCCTATCCTACCGGACAAGAATGAGGACGGTGGGCACCGTATTGAAGGCATTGGGGACAGTTTTATACCAAAAATAGTGAATTTACAAGCACTTAGCCCTGTTTTGCGGGTAAATGACTCTGATGCTATCAATATTTCTAGGCAAATCAATAAGTTAGGTCTATCTGTGGGTATTTCATCTGGAGCTAATATTTTTGGGGCTATTTTAAAAGCTTCTGAGTTACCAGATGGATCTAACGTTGCAACTATATTGTGTGATGATAATAAAAAATATTTAACCACTGACTTGTGTAATGATGTTGAAGAGCACTGTTCTATGGATATAAAAATACTAGATTATGAATTATTTTCTTGACGAAAGAAATATCTATGTTATTCTTACTTTACAATGATCAGAGAAACAAACAATTCAAAAAATAACATAAACTACCCCAAAGAGGCTGTACCTCTTGGAACTTATGTTAGAGCAAATCGCCATAATAAATTAGGAATAATTACAGATGGTTTCTACGACGGATCAGATGCTGACGGGCAGCAGATCATTATGTATAGAGTTCTTTTACTTCCAAACCCTAGTTCTTTTGGACCAGTTTCTAATAACTCCGAGAGATACTATCTATCTAATGAATATGAGTATGAGGTAACTGCTTTTCTGATGGTTGGACCAGTTGATGTATCTAAGATGTTAATAAATCTGGAGGGAGGATTATATTGATGAATATTAAACCAAAAGCTTTACTATTTGATATGGATGGTACGCTTACTGATGCTAGAAAATTAATTACTGATGATGTGGTGTTGGCCCTGAGAGAGACTGTAATAGGGACCAAGAGACACTTAGTTACTGGATCTGATATATTAAAGGTTGAGGAGCAAATACCAACTCCTTTATTATTGTCATTGTTTGACAGAGTATATACTTGTAATGGCACCCGAGTTTATAATTGTAATATAGATATGGACGATGAAAATCTGCCAATAGAACCTGAACTGATTCATAAAGTGACCTTGAGAGATCATTATTCTGAGGCTGATCTTAATCATATTATGAATACACTTCTTAAGATTGCTGCCAACACACACACAAAGATTAAAACTGGAACATTTGTTGAGTGGCGAGATAGTCAAATTAATTTTTCTGTTCTGGGTAGAAACTGCACAACCTCACAACGAGAAGACTATGTGAAATGGGACAAGAAAAGCGGGGAAAGAAAAAAAATAGTAAACCAACTAAGAGAAGAGTTTCAGGGATGGGGATTATCGTTTCGCCTAGGCGGACAAATTTCAATTGATGTTACTAGAGAGGGTTGGGATAAAACTTATGCTTTTAAAAATATGTTGGAAACACCAGATCAATGTGTATTCTTCGGAGACAAGATATGTCCGGATGGAAATGATTTAGATATAGCAATGCATTGTGCTTATTATCACCTTGTAGATGATCCAGCGGATCTTATTTTGAAATTACAGAACTACAAATGATAAATGGCTATTCTTATTCTACTGGTTGGTATTCTCTTAGCCCTTGTTTTGCCGGGTGGAACTTTGATGTTCATCATATGGCTGCGCTCAAGGCACGCAGAGAGGCAGAGAGAATTACTGAAGAAGATAAACAAAAAAAGAAAGTTAACTCTGCAAAGATTGCAGAGGGAACAATATCGTTATATGCGTAGTAAAAAAAATAAAGGAGATAGAAAATGAAATACCTTTTAATCGGTGCTACTATTATTAATGCGTCGCTTGGTTCTTATAATATGATTTTTGCCAATATGTCTTGGGGTGTTTTTAATTTTGTTATTACCTCAGTGTGTTGTTATAGTCTTTTGCAGTTGGAGGATTGATGAACTGCTTTCAAATCGAAGTCCGTGGCGTAACCTTTACAATCTGGGCACCTACTATTCAGGATGCCTTAGAAACCTTTATGATTGATATGGAGTTTTATGAGGTACCCAAAGACTTGGCAACCTATGGCGAGGCGGATATATCAGAAGAGATCTTTCCGGTTGAGTGTGGTGGATTTTAATGAGTACAAAAGATAGCAATTTTAAAGATAAGTTATTAAGTTTTGTCAAAGATGACATCAATCCGTCCCTAGCTGGACACGGTGGCTGGATAGAGGTCTATTCAATAAAGGAAGATACTGGAGTCATTGAATTAAGGATGGGTGGCGGATGTCAGGGCTGTGGGGCTAGCGCAGCAACCTTGCAACACGGAATCAGGACGGCCTTAATGGATGAGTTCACAGAGATAAATGAAGTTTTAGATGTTACTGATCACGGTGCCGGAGAAAACCCTTTCTATATGGGCAATCCTTTTAAATAAAAAGTAAAATAAAACTTGACTTCTCTTCTAAAGGTGATAATATAAGGTTGTAAGGGAGAGAGATATGAAGTTAGAGTCTGCTCTTAAAAAGGTTCGCAATCGTGCCAAAGCTGTCAATCGTGAGGTTATGATTGAACAGAATGATTATCACAATAATAATCACCCCAAGGTTTATGTTCACTTTGAAGGCTCCAACCAGCTTATTTCATTCTGGACAAACAGCGACGGCAGCATTAGTTCTCCTCACGTCAAGCGTCAAGGTGATGAGTCCGACCCTCATACGGACTACTTCCCCGGTTGCTTTTATGACAACATTACGCAAGCACTCAACTCGATTGCTCCGCTGCCTCCCAAATACCCGGTTGGCTCGCTGGTCCGCTTCAAGGATAACAAGCGCAACAACCGTTGGAAGTTGGCAGGCAAGGTTGCCTTGATAATCCAAGCCGAGGCTGGCGGCAACTACAAGGTTCAGTACGATGGTAGTGAAGATCGCTACAACCCCTTCTACGCCCAACGTGATATTGAGCGGGTATCATAAAAAACTTGACTCCTAGTCAATCCGTGATAATATAAGTTATAAGGAGAGAGCCATGGCTATCGCAAATCCCGAAGTAGAGTTTCACCTTCAAGATTTTATTGGCGACTGTGCATCAATGCTCAGCGAGCACTACGATGCTAAGTTCCCGAATTTACCTCGTCCAGAGGTCAAGATCAAAGAGGGTGGCAAGTATTACAAAGTCATCAAGTCGCAAGGTGAATACAACCAACACGTTTGGTTCTTCGTCAGTAAAGAGGACGGCTTGATTTGGAAGCCTGCTTCTTGGAAGGCTCCTGCTCGCAACTTCGCTCGTGGAAATATTCTTGAAGACAAAGCAAAAGACGTCATCGGCGTCTACGGAATCTAAAGGGACTATAATGGTAAATTGGATGGAACCCTTGATGTTCTTGGCTGGCATCGCCACAGGAATGGTTGGCGGAGCACTTTTGAGTTTAGAGTACCCTATTTATTGGCTAACCTTTTAAGGAGGACTTAATGCCTGAGAACAAGAAGCAATGGAAATGCAATTTCAAGCTTGAGATTATCAGCAAAGAGGGAGTATCACTAGATGATTTCAATGATTCCCTTGATAAGTTTGTTAGTGATTGGATTGATGTTATTCCAGATACAGGAACAGCAGCGCCGGAAAGTGCTATTGACTTCTGGCACGGCGGATTACATTTTCCACCAGACAATGAAGAATAGAAATTAGGGAAACATAATGAAAAAATTAAACACACGACGACGATAAGCGTCAGGGTTAAACCCGAACCGATCTGGCAGGAAGCATAAAGAGCCAGCGTCCCTACCTTCAGTAACCACATACCTTTGAAGAGTTTCGTGTGGAAAACGGTTTGTAGGGTTAGAACACAAAACCAACAGGAATCCTCTCCAAAGGGGTGAAAACTCTTCATATCTGGTTCCGTAGCTCAGTTGGATAGAGCAACGGCCTTCTAAGCCGTGGGTCGCAGGTTCGAATCCTGCCGGAATCGCCAAAAGATTTTGAGGATATAAATGAATAAAGATATTGATAGTAAAAAGCTACTGTACTCGAAGGGTAACAACGATGAGTGTTACACTCCTGACTATGGAGTTGAACCCATCCTTGAATACATTCCAGAGGGAGCAATCGTTTGGTGTCCCTTCGATGACCATACCAGTGAGTTTGTAAAGCAGATCTCTAAGCAGAATACTGTAGTGGCTTCTCACATTGATGAGGGAAAAGACTTCTTTGAATATGAGCCCGAGGAATGGGATGTGATTATTTCTAATCCGCCCTTCACAAACAAACGTAAGTTTTTTGAGCGTGCTCTATCTTTTAATAAACCATTCGCTTTGATTATGACAAACACTTGGCTGAACGACTCAGCCCCCAAGCAGTTGTTCAAAGATAGGGACCTACAGCTTTTGATGTTTGATAAGCGAATGAAGTTTGTTTCTCCTGATGGCAGAGATAATAATAAGATTACATTTAGTAGCAGTTATTATTGTTGGAACTTCTTACCCAAGCAGATCATTATGAAGGAATTAAATATTCCCAAAAAGGCTAAGAATGTTAAAAGTTCTCAGTAAGCTGCCCAGAGAAATTGGTATTGCCGTCTCAGGTGGGCCAGATTCTATGGCTATTTTGGATTTCCTTAATAATAATCACGAAGTGACAGCAGTCTATTTTGACCACGGTACAGATTTTGGAAAGAAGTGTAAAAGATTTGTAAAGAACTTTTGTGATAATAAAGATATCCCTCTTGTTATTGGTGTTAATTACAGTGGGTGTCCTTCGAAAAAATCTTTGGAAGAACATTGGAGAGATGAGCGTTATAAGTTCTTTCATAGTTTTGATATGCCAATTGTGACAGGGCATAACTTAGACGATGTGATTGAGTGGTTTTTGTTCTCTTCAATACACGGAAAGAGTAAAGTTATTCCGTATAACAACAAAAACGTTATTAGACCCTTTATCTCTACTTCTAAACGCTCGCTGGAAGACTGGTGTATTAGGAAGGAAGTTCCATTCCTCACAGATCCAGCAAACGCAGACAGAAAGTTTATGAGAAGCATTATCAGGCACGATATTATGCCTCACGCTCGGCTGGTAAATCCGGGCATGGAAAAAACATTTAAGAAACTTGTAGAAAAGGAGTATAATAACATCTGAAAGGATTTCAAGGGGGATAGCTCAATTGGTTAGAGCACTGGTCTCATAAACCATAGGTTCCGGGTTCAAGTCCCGGTCCCCCTACCACGCCCGAATAGCTCAATTGGTAGAGCAGCGGTTTTGTAAACCGAAGGTTGCGGGTTCAATTCCTGCTTTGGGCACCATTGGAAGAGTGTCCGAGTGGTCGATGGTGAGGCACTAGAAATGCCTTGTACAGCGATGTACCGTGGGTTCGAATCCCACCTCTTCCTCCAGCCTCACCTTCGGGTGGGGCTTTTTTATTTAACATTTCTTTTTTTGTGCCATAAACTCTCCATAGGAGTTTAAATGTACAAAGAATTGATAAATGAAGTGCCGGACTTCCCAACTGAGGGAGTGTCTTTTAAAGATATTAGCCCCCTACTAAAGTCAGATCATTTTAATAAGGCTATTGAGGATCTTGGTAAATCATTTGGTGATTTAAGCGATGTAGATTATTTTATAGGCGTTGACTCCAGAGGGTTTATTTTTGCATCAGCTTTATCTGTTATGTTTAACAAGGGTCTTGTATTGATACGAAAAAAAGGAAAGTTACCTCCACCTGTTGTCAGTGAGTCTTACAGTTTAGAATATGGCAAAGACTCACTAGAGATCTCTCCGGGAACTGGAAATGTTATTTTGATTGATGATGTCTTGGCCACGGGCGGTACTTTAAGGGCAGCTATCAGCTTATGTGAAAAAGCAGGATATATTGTAAAAGACAGCGGAGTTCTTATCGATCTATCCTTTCTTCACGGAGATGAAATAAAAACTAAGAGTCTGATTACATATGAGTAAAAGAATAATTGTCTTATGTGCTTTACCAGAAGAGGCACAAGGTTTACTTGAAAAATACTTTCCAACCTTTTATACAGGAGTGGGGAAAGTAAATGCAGCGATGACAGCTACTCGTTGTATTATAGAACACAACCCTGATCTTATTATTAATTTTGGAACTGCTGGCAGTAAAAATATTAAGAAGCACACTCTTGTTGATTGCACTAAATTTATCCAAAGAGATATGGATATTAAAGAGTTGGGTTTTGAATTTGGAGTTACTCCATATGATGAAGTCCCATCAATATTGGAATTCAAGTCTGAAAATCCTCTGAATACTTTTAGCACTTGTGGAAGTGGCGATACGTTTGTAAGCGATATGTCCAAGGTTCCTGCTGATGTTGTTGACATGGAAGCTTACGCAATTGCTAAATGTTGTTATCAAAACGATGTGGATTTTGTTTCCTTTAAATATATTACCGATGGAGCAGATGGAGAAGCCGCTAATGATTGGCTTGAAAACTGCGAAAAGGGTGCAAAAGAATTTTTAAAAATAATTGAACATTATTGTGAATAAAAGTACTACCTATACCGTATAACAGATCGCTCCGAAGTGAGCGAACAAAACCAAATGTTTTGTAAATTGAGTTACCCCTAAAATAAGTTGTTTTAACCACTAGTAGATCTGCTCTCAGATCTCAGTTGTTGATTAAAAGTTACATTAACTTTTTATATTTTCTTAGGAGGAAATATTATGGCTATATCACGCCTATTAACAGGTTCTGCAAGAACAAGAGAAGTAATATTACCAGCCCAGTCGGTTGGCTCTATTATTACAGGTTCTCACGGTCAGTTTGTTGGACTTCCAGTTGCCGGCAAGACCATTGATTTAAATGGTTCTGCTCAAGCAATTCCGGTGGATGTTAAAAACCACTTGCAAGCTGCTTTTGCAAACAATTCGAGTTCTCTAATTGATGCAATTAACTTTAACCAAACTTCATTGCAAAGTCTTGAATCAGGTCAAGATCTTGATTTCCAAGGCGGAAGCGGTGGTGCTCAGTCGGTCGCTTTGTCTTCTGAGGCAATGAGCTTTGCGGCTGGAACAGGTCTGGCATCTGTTGGTTCGTCAAATACGATCACATACAACCTGAATACACCTCTGACGTCTTTGGCAGGTCTTTCTAATGCCGCTGCTGCTGCACTTGCGGATCTGAGCGATGCTGAGGTTGGTATTCTTGACGGTGCTGAAGTTAGTACTGCTGAGTTAAATATTATAGATGGTGACACTTCTGCTACTTCTACAACTCTTGCTGATGCAGATCGTGTTGTTGTTAACGACGCTGGTACAATGAAGCAAGTTGCTTTGACGGACTTTGAGGTATACTTTGAAAGTTCTCTTGATACTTTGTCAAGTGTGACAACCGTTGGTGCTTTGAACGCAGGTTCTATCACTTCTGGTTTCGGATCAATTGACAACGGCGCAAGTGCTATTTCAACCACTGGTCTTGGTAGCTTCGGCTCGCTTGACGTTGATAACGTTGTTGTCAACGGTTCGACCATTGGTCATACTGACGATAGTGATCTTCTTACGCTTGCTGACGGTATTGTTACTGTTGCCGGTGAGATTTCGGTAACAACTCTTGACATTGGTGGAACGAATGTTACTTCTACGGCTGAGGAACTTAACTTGCTTGATGGCGTTTCTGGACTTGTTCAGGCTGACTTCACCAAGTTGGCTGCTGTAGATTCTACTGCTGCTGAGTTGAACCTTGTGGATGGCGGTTCATCGATAGGAACTACTGCTGTTTCTGACGGCCACGGTCTTCTAATGAACCATGGTGGAACAATGGCACAGACAACCGTTCAGACACTTGCAGCTTATCTTGATGATGAAATCACTGCAATGCCTAACCTAGTCTCGGTTGGTACTATTGCTACTGGTGTCTGGAATGGTACGGCTATTACCGAGGCTTATATCGGCACTGACGCTATCGTTGCTGCTAAAATCAAAGATGACGCTGTTGGCGCTTCTGAGATTGTTGCTTTGGGTGTCGGTTCTGCCGAACTCCAAGCTGGAGCAGTTCTTGGTGCTAAATTAGCTGCTAACGTCGTCAAGGCTTCTGGATATGTTGTTCTTAACGCTGATCCTGATACTGCTGGTGGACTTGTCCTTCGTGGCGAAGACACCGATGGTAGTGCTCAAGATTATGTCCTCCAAGTTGATGGTGGAATGTTGTCCTTGCGTATGATCAGTACTGTATCTGAGTCTGGTGCTCAAGCGGGTGAGTCCGGTAGCTAATAGCTAAAGGTTGAACCTAAAATAAGTTTTATGAAACAGGGGGCTTCGGCTCCCTGTTTTTTTTATGTCTATATACCTTATGTCCAAATTAAAAACAAAGAAACTAATCCTTCAACATGCTTATTTAAAAGTTGAAGAACAAGAAGTTTCTGAGATCTGTCTAAATAACGAACCTGAGATCCGTGCATATATGGAAAAACATTATCCGGAAACATATGGTGAACTTACTGACCCGCCGAACTCACCACAGGCCAAAGTTGCGACTGACTCAAATCAAGAGCCTACAAAGGAAGCGGAACCAGAACAACAAGAAGATGAAGATCCAGAAGTTCCAGAACCAACCAAACCGCCACCAAAGAACAAAGATTTAAAAAAGCTATATAGAAAAATAGCAGAAAAAACACATCCAGATAAAGTAGGCGCTGATGAATATCCCGGTATTTTTTCTAAAGCGGCTCAAGCATATGCTAATAACAACATTGCTGTATTGTTAGATTTAGCAAGTTCTCTCAATATAGAAATGTTTGAATTGTCAGAAGAATCAATATTATCTTTAGAAAAAAATGTAAAACAGCTAAGTTTGAAAATAGTTAATTCTAAGAAGACGGTTGCGTGGGCTTGGCATTTAGCTAAATCTGAAGAAGAAAAGATGGTTATCATTAATAACATTTTTAGAGAAAAAGGAATAATACAATGAGTTCAAAAGAAGTAAAGTTTAAATTGTGTAAGGAAGACCTACGCCCAATGGCAGCAACGATGGTAAATCTAATAATAAAGAGATTGTCGGATAAACTTAACAAAAATGTTTCTGAAACTGGACAAGCTTTAATAAATGACAGTAATATTGAAATATTGGAAAAACTTCAAAAGCTAGTTAATGATCTACAATTGTCTATTACAGAAATACAAGATACAGTCGATTTAATTCAACATATAAAAGTTGAATCATCTGCCGATGCAGAGGTCCTCGAAGATTCTCTTGATCTGAAGAAATACAGTCTCTGAGTTTGCAGCAGGAGTGAATAGTCTTCTGTGCTCTCCGTGAACACAGGGCAAGAACGTGTTATGGTGAGCTTGTAAGGCAAAAACAAAAAGTTCAAAAACATCTTCTTGGGCAATTGCCGAAATCTCAGCACAGTTTTTTCCTGTGGCAGTCTGCGCCATTTCGTCAGTCATTGTTATTATTACTTTTTGTGCCCCGACTCTCCAAGAAAATGGATAAAGGCGCATTGTCCAAAACATCGTATCAATGGTCGGCTCTAGTCCAGAACTTTGGATCATTCTGGCAGATTCTAAGATATCTAGAAACTCATCAGCGGGCACAAAGTTAGAGACCATTCTTGCGTACTGATATGGAGGTCTTCTCTCGCCATTGCCTGCTGTGCCTACGGCAACCAGACCAAATCGAAATGTGCTCGTTATCGGGTCGTCTAAAAGCGGAGCGATGCCTTGTATCATTGACTCTATCTCTTCATCAAAAGATCCGGATATGTCGAGAACAAAAACTAAATCTACACCACGATTATCAAAACCCTCATCGACCTCTCCGTCACAATCGTTGTCTAGATTGTCACAAACTTCCGCAGCAGGTAAAATTTGTCCGTCACAAGGTACATCAAATCCACCATCAGTACAATAACGAATCCCAGCACGACATTCTCCAATAGCCATCGTACCTTCTGGTCCTTCATAACAAACGATTGCAGTAGAATTTGCTATTCCTTCGTCAGTTGATCCATTACAATTATTATCTAAACCATCACAAATTTCATTAGCAGGTCCAACGTGGCCATCACAATACACATTGCCATTATCACATTTCATTACGCCGGGGGTGCATATCCCAATACCATAATCAGCACCTTCTACAAAGCCACACAGTTGATGTTCTTCTGGATATGTTTCATCTATTAATACATCACAATCATTATCTATTCCATCACAGATTTCTTCACTTTTTTCTACGCTGCCAAGACAAGGTCCCCACCCTTCTCTATTGCAAGTTCTTATACCATAAGAGCATTGACCGGGTAGGCTAGGTGGATCATCCGGATCTAAAGATGGTATTGGATCCCCAGTAGAAGTACAAACTTGTCGATCTCCGGGCAGGCATTCAAGTCTTACTAATTCTTCTTGGTCAACACAGGCTGAACAAGCCGTCATGATCAAGGGAAGAAATAATAAAACAAGACGTGTCATTTCATTGTAGCCTCGACACATTCTTCTTGTGTTGAGTACAAGACCATCCTCAAAACGGTGCTATTAAATACTCTAAAAGATATTGTCTTAAGCGGTAATTCGTCTAAAGAATATGTTGCGGTTAAAACTATAGGTGGAGTTCTATCAGACTGAGTTGGTAATTTAAAGGCCAAAAGCAATGAATTTCCCGGACCATTTTGTATAATTCCAGAAATATAACCATCTTTAATAATTTCAGGAATACCAATTTGAGCAGGTGAATTATCTCCTGCTTCTGTGGTTATAGTATTGCTGAAATGGATTAACCACTTGCAATTACTGTGTTGTCCGGGGGTATAGAATGTAGATTTTCTTGATATAACAGTTTTATGAACACTGTTTGCTTTAATATATAAGTATCCTGATAAGGCAATACTTAAAGCCAATATTCCCAATAACGTAACTTTTCTGGTAAGAAAACCAAACATTTAAGTCCTCCTTATTGGAGGGGCTCTAGGTTTAGTACCTCTCCAGTGGGTGATAGAGTAATAAAGGGCATTTTCTTTATCTCTCTAGTAAGTATCTCACTTCCTTCAGTTTTTGGCGTCTTTTCTATCCAGACAAGAATTTGCTTTTTTTCTTTTACTTGCCCGACATAAGACCACTTTCCTTCGACCTTCTTCCAAATATCAGGAAAGTCAAAGGTTTGACCACCAAGAAACAAGATACTTGACAACATCATGCTGCTTATCATTATATTAGCCATCCTTCATTGAAATCATTGTACAGATTTACTGTGGATAAATAGTTTCTATACACTCTAGTTACTTTACTATGAATAAAAAAACACCTTTTTACTTAAAGTTTCTTATAATCTGGTTATTTTGTATCTCTAGTTGTGTCAGTGGATGTACCACAATTAAGATAAACGGCGAACAAAACAAGGAAATATTTCCAAGACATTCTTTTGTTCAAGTTCGGCAGTTTATAAAGCTCGAAGGATGTGGACTAGACAAAGAAACTAAAAAGAAAAGATGTCAGACCGCTGAAATGAAATACGTTTCTTCAGGAGCTTATGTTTTTCATAGTCAAGTAGATGATGGATCGTCGTATATTTTAACCGCCGGGCATTCTTGTCAGAATAAAATTCCAGATAAACAAAACATAGAAGGATTTAATGTTAAAAATAAAGGATCCAGATTTAAAGTAGTAGGTCTGAATGGATCACAACATGATGGTGAGGTCATTAATATTAATACAAGATTCGACTTATGTTTAATGAGGGTACTAGATGTCCACAAGAAACCACCAGTGCTTAAAATTGCTAAAAAAGAACCCACAAGAGGTGAATTAGCTTATAATTTAGCTGCTCCACATGGTCTGTTTTGGTCTGGTACTGTTCTGATTTTTCAAGGTATATTTTCGGGCTATCATAACAGGGGCTACTCAGTTTATACAATACCAACCAAACCGGGGTCTAGTGGCTCTCCTGTTATTAACTCTAAGAATGAACTAATCGGCGTCATCTTTGCTGGATACAGAATGATTGAGAGTGTTGGACTTTCCTCACCTCTTATGGCAATAAAGGTATTCTTAAAGAAATCTATTGCGAAGGGCGAAATGAGTATGTGGGAAAAAGAAAATAAACCCGCTGTTAATACTCAGGTTGATAAGGTTTGGGTAGAAAAAATGAAATCTAAATTAAATAAGGTTTTTGGCGTCAATAAATAGTTCATAGTGAAAAACAAAATTTAGAGGGATACATTTATGTCACATTCTGGACGTTTTAATATTGCACCACCAGTTGCAGAGATTGTTAAATCTACATTTAATGTTGCTGGTGCCGGCACTGCTGCTGGCGGAGGAGGAGGTGGGACATCTAGGTTCCCCCTGTCAATGAGCCCTTTTGGGAAACCTTTGGCCGTCACTGATGCTGCGTCAACCATCCATATGCCAACAGTCAGTCAGGGTGATGCTATGGAGGATTTATATTTATGGGCATCCAATTATGGTAATTCTGATGTTGTATTAACAATGTCTGTGGGATCTTATGATTTATCAGACCAGCCAATAAAAGTAACTATTGCCGCTGGAGCCGGATTTGTTTTGGTTTATCCGGGGATCCCAATAACATCCTACGCTGTATATGCGAAAGCATCTGCCAATGGTGCATTAAATTTAACAGGTTTTGTAATGAGACATAATGCCATAGCGCCGGGCTCGCCATCTTCTGGTTATGCCGGCTCAATGTTGTAGAAAATGTCTATATTGTGGGGTCATAGAGTTTTAGGTCCAATAAGCGGACAAAGAGGGGGCACAACTCAAGCCGCTGCTGGCGGTGGGGGTAGTCTCTCCATAACCAATAATTCAGATGGTTTTGTTCTTGGTGCAACTGGAAATTCAACAAAAATTAGTGGCATATCTACATTATCTAATACGGGAACTGGTTTTATAATGTCTGATGACCTGTATATCACTGGATCATCGCACAGACTATTCATCAATGGCACAGATCATGTTGGAGGAAATAAAAAGTTTCAAATAGCCATATCTGGAGGGCTTCTAAATATAAGAGCCCTCGATGGTTAATACACTCATTAGGTTACTAATTATATTACAATGAAAACTTTTCTAAATCAAATATCTAAGAACTTTCTCTTAAATGAGATGAAAGCTCGCAACCCAAGAGCTTATTTACAATCACTACAAGATGTAGTGGAACAGATAAGACCAAGCAGTAAAAAAGATTCCAATAGACTACAATTAGCAAAAGAACATATTTCTTCCTTAAAGAGACAATTTCGAAAGCTTCAAGAACAAGTTAATACTCTCGAAGAGCAGTTGAAGGTCTTAGAGGAAAATAAGGGGAAAAAATAAATGGGTGGTGTTCCGGGCCATATGAGCCACCTTTACGATAACCAAGATCTAACTTTTTCAGAAATGAAAGAGATTATGGATGCGGCTTCTAATGGTGATTTATCAACAGAAGAAAAAGTTGACGGGCAAAATATTGTCCTATCTTATTCTATATCTGAGGGTAAGGCTAAAGGCGCTCGTAATAAAGGAAATCTAAAACAAGGTGGTCTTGACGCCTCTGGGTTGGCACAAAAGTTTGCTGGCAGAGGAACATTAGAACAAGCATTTACAAGTGGTTTTTCCGCCTTTGAAAAAGCTGTAAGTTCACTTTCTAGTCAAGAAAAGAAAAAGATATTTGGACCTGATACCAATATTTGGTACAACGCTGAAATTATGGATCCAAGCCATAAAAATGTCATTAAATATGATTCTAAAACTCTTAAAATACACGGCGTTGGTCATTTTGCTTTTGACAGAGAGAGTGGTGAAAAATCTCCTATACCCGAAGGTTCTCTAGAAACCTTGGATTCTTCTTTGGACAAAATGCAAAAGGCTCTCCATGGAGAAGATTATTCACTAGCTAGGCAAGCTATTATTCGGCTAAAAAAACTAGAAGATGACACTATCTTAAAAGAGGCAAAATCAAAAATAGATTCAGAACTAACAAAAGAGGGATTATCTGATAAGGATACGATCCTAGATTATACTACCTCAAGATTAAGAAATGGACTAGAAGCTTCACTCCCAGATAACTTAAAAGAGGAATTGATAAATTATATACTTAAATTACCTGCGAACGTAGGATTAAAAGCTATAAAAAAAGGTCTAGACAAGGAACAATTAGAGGATGTTAGAACCATTCTAGTTTCTAAAAAAATGTTATTAGAGGAAGCTATTCAACCGATTGAATCAATTGTTCATGACTTTACAGTAGAAATATTAAAAGGTTTACAAAGTGTCTTTATTAAAGATACAGAAGCAGAAGTAAAAAGGCTTAAGGATGATTTGGCAACTGCTGTTAACGATATAACAGAAAGAGGGCCAGACGATCCACAAGCAATGGATATCATGCAAAGACATCTAAATAAAATTAAAGATTTCTCACAAATAACAACACCTGTCGAAGCCGTTGTGTTTGATTATAACGGACATACTTATAAGTTCGCTGGTAACTTTGCTCCTTTGAATCAAATCTTAGGCATGTTTAGGTACGCAAGAGCAGATAAAAAACTAAACACAGAAAGTATAAATTTTGACACTCAAGTACTGACTGAGAAAACGGGTAAAAAAGTAGCCTTACTGCCGGGAGGTTTTAAACCACCACACGCAGGACACTATGGATTAGCTAAAGGATTGGCCTCCAATTCTGATGTCGATGAAGTCATAGTCATCATCGGAAAGAATCCACGTTTTTCTGATATCGAACCAAAGATTACTATTACAGCGGAGCAATCAAAAAACCTGTGGGACCTTTATACCAGAAATGACAATAATATTAAGGTTAGAATCCAAGAAGGTAAAACTCCAGTAGCGGATGTATATGATTTAATAGCAGATAAAAATTCTTTCTCTGACGGTGATACTGTATTTCTTGGAAAGAGTGACAAGGATCAGGGAGATACTCGTTTTGCTCGTGCCCAATCTTATGCTGAAAGGCATAATCCCGGTGTAAACGTGAAAGAAATAGTTTTTCCTGTTATCGGCGGTGAAAGTATGGGAGGGACAGCACTCAGGGATATGATCGCTGCCGGAGAGAAAGAAAGATTTATTTCTAAACTCCCAACTCATCTTTCAAGCGATGAACTAGAAGAGGTTTGGAATTCTGTTACAACAAGAAATGAAAACTTGAATAGCTTTATAGATAAAACCATTGAAGAAATGTCAGCGATGGGTGCTGGATCTATTCAAGGTGCTAGCGGTTTAAATGGCTTTGGTCCGACTAATAAATACAATCCTTATAAACGTTCAAAAACATCTAAACCAAAAGTTAGAAGAGCGAAACGTCAAAGACGGAGATAAATATATTACTATGACTACTATTGATCGAAAACAGTTAATTGCTGAGGAATTAATCAGAGACCATATTCGTAAAAGAATATCTCACAAGTTAAATGAAACGTTTACTATAGAAAATCAAATAAGAAAAGTAGTAAGAAACTTATTAGAAGCTGAAGCTGGAACGACAGAGCCTAGTGAATTCACAGGGATTAATGTTTTGGCCGATTTGTTAGAAAAGGTTGTACCTGTAATCGAAGATGATTTTAAGATGCTTACAACTTCTGTAGAACAAAGAGAATCGTTCAGAAATCATATTGTGCAGGCAATTAAAAACACTTTAAAACCAATAGAAGCTTCTACTCAAGCAGAAGAGACAAAAGAAATACCAGAGAATTTTCAATTCGAAATAGATACCGATCTACTATCAGAAAAAATAAAGATTGACCTTGATGCCGATGATAGTAATGAAACAGTTTCCGGAGAATTTATTGATATTGATAGCGAGGGCAGCGCCGATCAAGATGATTTTGTCGAACTACAAGATCAAAATGAAACAGGACGCAATTTTGCAGCTACAACTTTTAAGAAAGTAGAGAAACAAATTGTTGACGCTTATGATATGCTAGCAGATGATGAAGACAAGAAATTATTTTATGATTATCTTCTTACTAATATGCTGCTATATTTTGATAAATTCGAAGATGAACTTCAGCCTTCTTTGCCAGATTCTACAACAGCGGATTATGAAGAGGAGAAAAAGGATGATGAAACAGAGACTTCCGATGAAACTTCCGATGAAACTTCCGATGAAGAGTCTATGGGTGATATAGAGATGGAACTTTAATTTTCATTTTACCCTTAACGTTATCTCAGGTTTGGTTATAATAGCTGCAAGCTCTTAACAGCCAAATACTCTTTTCTACTATTATTACTTTTACCTACTATTATTACCATAACAACTATTGCTAGCATATTTATAATCATTAATAAGTTGACAAGTCTTAAATGTTGTTGTATAGTATTTATGTTAATGGGGGTAAACGGTATCGACTGATGGGGACGTAAAAACGGTGCAAGGGTGAGGGAAGCGTGGCTCACTAAAAACGCTTAATAGTATAATCGCAAATAACGATTCAAACATGGAAATGGCAGCTTAATAACCTGACCACTCTTGAGGCGACGACAGCCAATAAACAGAAAGACGTATTTGAGAATTTAAGTGCTTTTGATTACTTTAGCCATAATAAAATAATCTAGTCAAGTGGTCTGTCTGACGAAAAAAACAGTTCTAACCTTGTGAATGACCCTTTTATGAAACTAGACAAGACGGGAGTTCGATTCTCCCTACCTCCACCAGCCGCCTTCGGGCGGCTTTTTGTCTTCTAGCTAGCTAGATACTATACCATATAAGGAGTTATTAAATTGAATAAAACTGTTATCCTAGATACTAACGTATATTTGACGGACGTTGGTTGCATTATGGGTTTTGGTCGAGCAGACATCGCCATACCTACTGTCATCCTAGATGAAATTGATAAACACAAACACAGACAAGATGTAGTTGGACTAAACGCTAGACTAACAAATCGTGCTTTAGATAGTCTGAGAACAAAAGGTAGTTTCTTCATTGGCGTTCCAATTGGTAGCGGCAAAGGGAAAATATTTGCAGCATCTTATGATCCAAGGTATATGCCGGCTGGGATGAACTCTGAAGATTCAGATAATAAGATTATAGCCACAGCATTAAAATTAAGATTTGAAGGCCGCAGTGTTGTAGTAGTGTCTCGTGATATTAATATGAGACTCAAGTGCGACTCTTTAGGTCTTGCGGCAATTGACTACGATACACACCAAGTAATTGAATCAGTAGATAAGCTTTTTGATGGCACTGCTGAAGTTGAAGTAGCTGATAAAGTTATCGATAAATTTTATGAAGAGGGTGATCTATATCTGACACGGGACCAAGGAAATTTTTATCCTAACCAATTTATGGTCCTTGCCGGCAAAGGTGAAGATAATAAAAAGTCTGCAATATGTAAATTTACAAACTTCGAAACGCCCCTTCGCAAAGTCAACAAATTTAAAAATGTTTGGGGCTTTGAGCCAAGGAATAAAGAGCAGCAATACTCAATGGATCTTTTGTTTGACAAAGATGTACACATTGTATCACTGGTTGGACAAGCTGGCACAGGAAAAACATTATTAGCCACTGCTTGTGGATTAGAGCAAGTTTTAAATACTTCAAGTAATTCTGGTGGTTATAATAAGTTAATCATAACCAGACCTGTACAACCTATGGGAAAAGATATCGGGTTCCTTCCGGGTACTTTAGAAGAAAAGATGATGCCTTGGATTGCTCCTATCCGAGATAACTTAGAACATTTGTTTGGGGATAGGACGGCGTTAGATATGCAAATTGAACAAGGGACTATCGAAATAGAGGCGATGACTTACATTAGAGGCCGTTCTATATCCAATGCTTTTATGATAGTCGATGAGGCTCAGAACTTAACACCTCACGAATTAAAGACTATAATAACTAGAGTTGGTCATGACACAAAACTTGTTCTAACTGGTGACGTTCAACAGATTGATAATTCTTATGTTGATGCCGAATCAAATGGGCTAACTTATGCGATCGAAAAGTTTAAAGAATATCAGATTTCAGGACATATTACATTGAAAAAGGGCGAAAGATCTAAATTAGCAACTCTTGCATCGGAAATTTTGTAGTATGAGAAACTATATTTCTGAGAGAGTGTCTAACTCTACAAACTACTTTAATTTTAGCGGTATTGATGTTTATATTGATGATGATATAGAGAATGATTTAGATCCTAAGAAAATTTTGGTAGCTATTGAAAAGCGCCTGCCAAGATCATTTTTTCGTAAATTAGAATCAATTCATCTTGGAAATTACGAGAAGTTTAAAGAGCGTCAAATTGACGCCATATATGATGATAATAAACTTTACATATCGAACCAGCAAGATAATTATGAAGATCTCTTAGATGATGTTATTCACGAAATAGGCCATCATGTAGAAACTTTATATATCGAAGATGTTTATGGGGATGAAGAAATAAAAAAAGAGTTCTTGAATAAAAGATCACAGCTTGAATTTGAACTGAGGTCTGAAGGGTTATGGACTACAGAATACGATTTTAAGAATGTCAAATTCGATATGTCTTTTGATGATTTTCTTTACAAAAGGGTTGGTAAAAGACTTTTGGGTATGGTTACTAGCGGTATTTTTATACGTCCTTATGCTTCTGTCTCTTTGAGAGAGTATTTTGCAACAGGATTTGAAGCATATTATCTTAACGATAAAGATGTTTTATCAAGAATCAGTCCGGCTTTATACAAAAAAATAGATCACTTAAATACTCTTTAAGACGAAAGTAGGTTACATTGGCAGGCAAACACATTTCGTATTCCGAATGGCGGAACTGGCACATCTGTCCACATTATCACAAGTTGACTTACATTGATAAAGTAACTCAGTTCGAAGGCAACATTTTTACAGCCTTTGGGAAAGCCCTACACACGGTTTGTGAGTATACTTTGACCTCCCCTGAAAAGTATCGGAAGGCTGGCGCAATTGAGGCGCTAGTTAAAGCGCAGTTTCTGAAAGAACTTGAGGCTCTACCCGAGGGTGAACAACAGAGGGCCAAACGTGATTTTAAGCTCAAAGAGTGGCTGGTAAGTGGTTTGGAAATCGTTCCCGACCTTTACCGCT